>ERZ773038.87-NODE-87-length-62755-cov-7.452839_pt1 | contig 62755 bp, 59 predicted proteins | sample MGYA00511665_ERZ773038 | MGnify/ENA primary metagenome ERZ773038 (study PRJEB29015, sample SAMEA2737966) | human oral metagenome | biome: human oral; feature: human-associated habitat; material: dental | place: China | collected 2028 ... | reverse complement strand
TTTTTATTGTGGATAAGCGATGGGCGATAACGATACTGGTTCGACCTTTGAGGAGGGTGTTCATCGCTTTTTGAACCTCTACCTCGGTACGGGTATCTACGTTAGCCGTTGCCTCATCAAGGATGAGTATACCGGGGTCTGCCAAGAAGGCACGGGCGATTGTAATCAACTGGCGTTGGCCTTGAGATAGATCATCGCCACCTCGTTTGAGCACCGTATCATATCCGTTTGGCAAGGTACGGATAAAGTGATCCGCCATGGCAAGTTTTGCTACATACTCGATTTCTTCTCGCGTAGCATTTGGCTTGCCGTAACCAATATTATCGGCGATAGTACCTGTGAATATCCAGGCATCTTGTAATACCATGCCCACCGTGTTGTGCAAGCTTTCACGAGATACATCGCGAATATCCACGCCATCGATGGTGATGCGGCCATTCATAATATCATAGAAGCGCATGATGAGGTTAACCAAGGTGGATTTACCGGCCCCGGTTGGTCCTACGATAGCCACCATGGAACCGCCAGGAATGTGGATGTTAATATCCCTCATAAATACATTGGACGGTGAATAGCCGAAATCGATATGTTCAAAATCGATTGTGCCTGTATGAGCCTGATTACCCGGTTTTTGAGACATCATAGGTGAGTTGGTGGTAATCGTTTCTGTATCAGTTCCGGAGGCGTTATCGAATAATGTCAGTTCTCCATCGTCAATCTCAGACGGTGTATCAATGACTTCGTAAATACGGCCTAAGGCCACAGCGGTTTCTTGAAATTTCGTCATAATATAGGAACTACGGGATAGAGGGTCGGATACCTGTCCTACATAGAGGAAGAATGCCTGAATGTCACCGATTGAAATAGAACCGCGTAACACCATGAGTCCACCTTGAATAGCGACGAGGCAATAGGTGAATTGATTTAGAAATTTTACGAGCGGTTCTACAAGCTGACTGGTAAAGGCAGCGTTTCGCATACTTTTGAATAGGTTGTTGTTCAATTCATTTATCTGACCCGTTGTAGTCTCTTCTAGACCAAAGGTCTGAATAATCGGTTTGCCTATAACAATTTCTTCAATGCCGCTGTTGAAAGCTCCCAATGCATTCTGATTTCTAAGATAGATGCGGCGGGCTCGTTTAGATAGCCACGTTAAACATACGATACCGATACATATAATGATGATGATGGATGCCCCTAAAATAGGGCTGATCCAGAGCATCATAGCCGTGGCGCCGATGATACCGATAATGGCGGATATGAGTCCCGGCACACCTTCACCTATTGTTTCCGCAACGGTATCTAAATCAGATGTGAGGCGGCTTAATAGGTCTCCTCGTCGGTGATCGTGAAAGTATTCAATTGGCAATGAATATAAATGAGTACTCATACGTGTACGTAATGCTAATACTGTTTTGGAACCGATGGAAGCCATTATATATTCGCCGCAGTATGTAAATAATGCATGACCGCTGTAGATGGCGATGAGCCGGAGAATGATGGTATCTATCGAAGATATAATTGTATTAATATCTTGATCCGTTTTCAAACCGCTGACGATAGCATCTACAATTTTACCGAGTAAAACCGGAGCGGAGACTTCAAACATGGCTGCAGCGATAAGCGCTAAGACGAGTAGAGATAGCCAGCCCCATTGGCTCTTAGAATCGATCAGGAAGCGACGCAATGGATTCATGCTGTCACCTCCTGAGATGCTAAAATCTGTTGATATACAGTAGATGTACCTGCTAGTTCATCATGTGTGCCATAGCCTGCAACTTGACCTCGGTTGATGATTAAGATGTGGTCCGCTTTTTTGGCAGCGCTTACCTTTTGTTCTACTGAGATAAGTGCGGGATGATTGTCCTTTTGTAACTCTTCATGTAATGCTGTTCGAACAGCGCGCTCCGTAGTGCCATCGAGGGCGGAGAAACTATCATCGAAAATAAACAGATCTGGCTTGCGGACAAGGGCTCTGGCCATAGCAAGACGCTGGCGTTGGCCACCGGATAGATTTGTACCGCCTTGTGACACTATATACTGGTAACCACCTTCAAGGCGACTGATAAATTCGTCCGCCTTAGATAATCGGCATGCATTTTCTATATCTTGAATTGAAATATCTTGGTCTGGTGCGGCACCGTAACGTACATTCATATCGATAGTGCCTGTAAATAAGTAGGCTGTTTGCGGCACATAACCGATACGTGCACGCAAGTCGTCTACATTCCACTGGTAGATGGATTTACCTTTGAAGAGAATATCTCCGGATTCAATGGAGAATAGGCGAGGAATGAGATTTGTAATCGTACTTTTACCTGAACCGATATCGCCCATGATGGCTAATGTTTCACCGTGATGAACGGTAAAGGAAATATTTTCTAGCGCAGGTGATTCCGCATTATCGTAGCGGAACGTAACATTGCGGAACTCGAGCAATGGTGTATCCTGGGTTGCGGTTGCGGTTGCGGTTGCGGTTGATGGGGGTGTCTCATAACTTTGTCGCGTATATTGCATCGATTTTGAGGTATTAGATTTTTCATCATCAGTGTGATAGGGCTCTGGAAATGTATCCGAATTTTCGTGTTCTAACAACTCTCGAATACGGGTATAGCATACGATAGCTTCAGGAATATCGATGATTACGAAAATAGCCATAAGCATACTCAATAAAATGAGGTTGGCGTATTCGATAACGGCCATGATATCACCTACCTGCAGGGAGCCCATGCTTACGTTGTAGCCTCCGAGCCATAGGATGGCTACGGTACTCATATTAAACAGGATCAATATGGTAGGTAAACCTATGGCAAAGGTTTGGCGCAATCGTTTGTTGAGTTGTGCTGTTTCTGTAAAAATACAGATTTCTTTATCGTTCTCATAGGTCCGTCTGTTGAAAGCTCGTATGACAGGCATGCCCACAATATGATCGCGTACCATGTCTGTAATATCATCTAATTTTATCTGTATCGCTTTGATGAGCGGTAAAGCCCGGCTTTCAATAAAGATAATGGTGAGTATCATACAAGCCATAACGACGAGGATGACGAGGCCCAGTTGCCAGCTTTTATAGAATGTAAGACCGAGACCGACACAAATCATGAGCGGCATTGGGAGAATCATATTTAATCCTTCTCCCAGGACGGATTGAATCTTCTCTACGTCTCGGCTTGTTCGCATGAGTATTGTACCGGTGCCAAAATGTGTGAAGTCTCGTAGTGAAAAGTATTGTAAGGCTGTTACCAAATCATTGCGTATATCCTTACCTATAGCGGCAGAAATATGAGCACTCATTGCTATGCTTAGAATTGCAGATAATACTGTTAAGAGTGCGACGATGAGCATATTTATGCTGGAGCTTGTAATCATTTCCAGGTCGCCACGGAGTACGCCGTCATTGATGATAGATGCTGTTGATGTCGGTATATATAATGTGCCTGCCACATTGAGTAAAGATAATATTGATATTGTAATTATGGGGACCCGTAAGGGTTTTATATAATGGGAAAATGGTTTCATATAGAGCCTTTCAACATAATGTAGTTTAAAAGAGTACCTTTTATTATATTGCATAAAATTTAAATTAGCTAGAGGTATATTATTACTCACAGTTTAGTATCTGTTAATAACTATTATACTTTGAGATATGCGCTCTATCCTACGTAAGTCGCTAGATAGACATATGCCGGCTTATTTTTATCTAAAATGGTAAGACTTGACAAATCTAATAAAATCAATATATTGATAGTGTAATGGTAAGTATCCAAACTGTACTTTCTGTTGGAGGTGTTTTTTTATGTCCACAAAGTCTATAACCGGCACAGGTTTATTATTGGCCGTTGCTTTACTGGCGCAAAGCTTGCGTCTTATTTTCCCGTTTATTCCTAATACGGTGAGTATGTTCCTCATCGGAACGATTACGTCGGCTACATTTGTATTGGCGACATGGCGTTACGGTTGGAAAAACGGCCTCGTTATAGCCTGGATTGCACCGGTGGTGGCTTATTTGCAAGGTATGTTACCGTTTCCGCCGTTTATCCTGATCACGGGGCTTGGCACATCGGCCTATGTATTTGCCGTTTACTGGTTACAGCATAAACCCAAGATATTACTTGTCGTCGTAGGTGCCATTGTGAAAGCGGGGGTACTCTTTGGCGGATACTCGATGTTCTTTTCGTTATTCTCATTCCCTGAAAAGAGCGTTAACACCATGTTGTTCGTAGCTAGTTGGCCTCAGCTTGTCACAGCGTCATTGGGAATTATGCTGGCTTTGATTGTTATGAAACGAGCTCGTCTTAGTTTCTAGTTATGACAACCCATTCAAAATAGATATGACTTTTAAGGGTGCTCATCACCGATGAACGCCCATTTTTGTTGACCTTACTCGCAGTCTACTTTTATAATTAACATATTGTATACGAATATGAGGAGTTGATTGGAATGAAGTTTAATACGAAATGCGTTCATGGCGGCGGCAAACCGGATAGTACGGGTGCGATTTCCCCTGCAATTTATATGTCCAGTACATTTTCCCATCCCGGATTAGGGGATACAACAGGATATCAATATACGCGTGAGTCGAATCCGACACGGGATCGATTGGAACAATTGATCGCCGGTCTTGAGGAAGGTACGGATGCATTGGCGTTTTCCTCGGGGATGGCGGCGGTGGACGCTGTATTCCATTTATTCTCTCCCGGAGACCACATCATATTAGGGGATGACCTGTATGGCGGCTCTATCCGCATGTTTACAAATATTTATGAACAGAACGGCATTGAATTTACCTATGTGGGGACGTCCGATCTTGATGCTGTGAAAGCAGCTTTCAAACCGAATACGAAGGCGGTATATATTGAGACGCCGACAAATCCGATGATGGAAATCACCGATATTCGCGCATTGTGTGCGATGGCACATGAACGAAATGCACTGGTTATCATCGACAATACATTTTTGAGCCCTTATTTCCAGAAGCCGTTGACCTTGGGTGCGGATATCGTGATTCATAGCGGCACAAAATTCATCGGCGGTCATCATGATGTTATTTCGGGATTTACGATTGTGAAAGATGATGAAATCGCGGCAAAGTTGCGGCTGATTTATAAAACGGTAGGCGCCTGCTTATCCGCTATGGACAGCTGGCTCGTTATTCGCGGTGTAAAAACATTGGCGCTTCGTATGGAACAGCATCAGAAAAATGCCATTGCCATTGCACAATGGCTTAAAAACGAACCGAAGGTGACCAAGGTATTGTTCCCGGGGCTTCCTGAACATCCGGGGTATGAAATCAATAAATCACAGACAACAGGTTTTGGCGGTATGTTGTCCTTCGAGGTAGATAGTGAAGAAACGGCGAAGACCGTCTTAGAAGGTATCGAGTTGATTCAATTTGCTGAAAGTCTCGGCGGGACGGAATCTCTGTTGACATATCCAGTAACGCAGACACATCCGGATTTAAAGCCGGAGGATGCGGAGCGTAAAGGCATTACACGTCGATTGTTGCGGTTGTCTGTAGGGATTGAAGATACGGATGATCTGATTGCTGATTTAGCGCAAGCTTTTAAAAAGTAAAAGGAGTTTAGATGGGACGATATAATTTTGATCAAATCTTGGATAGAACTCATACGAAGTCGTTAAAGTACGATTTCGCTGTGCAGCGGGGAAAACCGGCGGATATCCTACCATTTTGGGTGGCGGATATGGACTTTGAGATACCTTCAGAGTTGAAACAAATTTTGTTGGACCGTGTAAATCATGGCGTATTTGGATACACGGATACGGATGATTCATATTGGAATGTGCTGGAGCACTGGTTTACATCTCGTTTTAACTGGACTCCTCAAGCTAAATGGCTTGTGAAGACGCCGGGAATCGTGTTCGCCTTGGCGATGGCAGTTCGCGCTTTCACAAAGGAAGGGGACGGTGTCCTCATCAATCAACCGGTGTATTATCCTTTCAGCATGGTTATTGATGATAATAATCGACGGCTCATCAATGTACCTCTTATAAAAGGTGATGAAAAATATACCATCGATTTTGAAGGTATTGAGCGCGCTATCGTTGAGGAACATGTTACGTTATTCCTCTTGTGTAATCCTCACAATCCGGTGGGGCGCGTATGGACTGAAGAGGAATTAAGACGTCTTGGCGATATCTGTATCAGATATAATGTGATTATTGTGAGTGATGAAATTCACGCTGATTTTGTATGGGACGGTCATACGCATCGCGTATTTGCTGGACTGGGTGAAGCGTATGCGGAGCATTGTATTGTATGTACGGCGCCGAGTAAAACCTTTAACATTGCAGGCTTGCAGGTGAGCAATATTTTTATTCCGAATGATTCGTTGCGCCGACGTTTTATCAAGGAAATCGATCGTGCCGGTTACAGTCAGTTAAATACGATGGGCATTGTTGCCTGTGAAGGAGCGTATAAGGTTGGGGCCTCTTGGCTTGATGAATTGAAGGAATATATTCAAGGGAATATTCAATTTACTATCGATTATTTTGAAAGCTATATGCCTAAGATTCATATGTATAGACCCGAAGGGACCTATCTCATGTGGTTCGATTGTTCTCAACTGTCACTGAGCCCTGCAGAACGGGACGAATGGATCGTGAATGATGCAAAACTGTGGTTTGATACAGGATCCATGTTCGGGGTTGACGGCGAGAACTTTGAGCGGATTAATGTAGCCTGTCCGAGAAAGACATTGGAACAAGGCCTCGATGCATTGCGAAGAGCTTATGAGAAAAAAGGTTTTTAAATTGTATAAAGCCTAGGGGTGATATTATGCCTATTAAAGTGATAAAAAATTTGCCGGCTATTACGAAGTTAGCTCAAGAAAATATTTTCGTTATGGATACGGAGCGAGCGGAAAATCAACAGATTCGTCCTCTTCATATTCTGCTTGTCAATTTGATGCCTACTAAGGAAATTACGGAAACGCAGATTTTGCGTGCTCTCAGCAACAGCCCATTGCAGGTGAATCTGACATTGCTACATACGGCGTCGAGAAAATCTAAAAATACGGATGAAGAATATTTGGAAACATTTTATCGAACCTTTGATGAAGTGAAGAATGAGTTTTTTGACGGTATGATTATTACCGGCGCCCCTGTAGAACTGATGCCTTTTGAAGAGGTGGATTATTGGTCTGAACTCGTAGAAATTATGGACTGGGGTGAAGAACACGTTTATTCCACCTTTTATATTTGCTGGGGGGCACAGGCCGGTCTTTATCATCATTTCGGTATCAATAAATCCGTCATGGATGAAAAGCTGTTCGGTGTGTATGAGCATGATATTTATAATGATCAACCTGTATTAATGCGCGGATTTGATGAAAAATTCTGGATGCCTCATTCCCGTCATACGACGGTATCGTTGCAGCAGATTAAGGATAATCGTGAATTGGAATTATTGGCCGGATCTGAACCGACCGGTGCCGCTATAGTCCGTAGTCTTGATAATAAACATATTTTTGTGTTCGGTCATGCCGAATATGATTGGGATACCCTTAATCGGGAATATGTGCGGGATATCAAAAAGGGTTTGAAAATTGATGTACCGGAAAATTATTTTCCCGATGATGATCCAAAACAGCGGCCTGTTGTGCGTTGGCGTTCGGTGAGCACATTGCTGTTTACGAATTGGCTCAATTACTATGTATATCAAGAAACACCGTATATTATTGAACAAATACAGAAAATGAAGTTTGAGCGCGATAAAAATTTAGGCGCCTATATTTAATCTTATAGAATGTTAGGAGTCCCTGAACGGGCTTCAAAGCCTCCAAGGCCATCCACCTCGCTACGCGAGGCCGCCAAGTCGTTTTGAAACCCGTTCAGGGTTTTTTTTATTTTAGGAATAAAATAGGCGCCTACATATTATCGCTTGGGGAATCGGCAAGTCGTTTTTGAGAAACCATTGGTTTTAATTTTGTGTCTTTTAACTATAGGCATCTAAAATTCTAGAGGTATAAGAGGGTGTCAGGGAGTGCCCCATAGTTTTAAGTTATGGAGAAGGTACTGTAAAAAATAGTAGACATAATTTTTAAAGCATAGTACTATACTGGGTATAAAAACAGATGAGATAGTTATCACATATAAAGGAGTTGTTACGATGAGCAAACAATACAGATTTGAAACTTTACAATTACATGCGGGTCATACGGTAGACCCCACAGGTTCCCGGGCGGTGCCGATTTATCAGACTACATCTTTCGTGTTTAAGGATGCGGAGGAAGCGGCAGGCCGATTTGCGTTAACAAATCCGGGCGCAATTTACAGTCGTCTCGGCAATCCTACGACGGATGTGCTGGATGCTCGCGTGGCACAACTCGAAGGTGGTGCAGGCGGTATTGCGGTAGCATCCGGTTCCGCAGCGGCTACTTATGCTATTCAAAACGTAGCGGGCACAGGTGATAATATTGTGGCTGCCTCCACATTGTACGGCGGTACATATAATCTGTTTACTGCAACATTACCTCGCTTCGGTATCACTACAAAGTTTGTTAATCCGGATAATTTAGATGAATTTGATGTGGCTATCGATGATAATACAAAGGCCGTATATATTGAGACAATCGGTAACCCCGGTATCAATTTGATTGACGTGCAGGCGGTAGCGGATATCGCTCACAAACACGGCGTAATCTTAATCGTAGATAATACATTTGCATCTCCATACTTGTTCCGTCCGCTTGAACACGGTGCAGACGTAGTTATTCATTCGGCGACTAAATACCTTGGTGGTCACGGTACGACCTTGGCGGGTATTATCGTAGAGTCCGGTAAATTTGATTATAAAGCATCCGGCCGCTATCCTGGCTTTGTGGAAGGGGATGAACATTATAACGGTTTAGTGTACGGTGATTTGCCGATTCCTTTCACCGTGAAAGTCCGCACTCAGTTATTGCGTGATACAGGCGCCTGCATTACCCCGTTGGCATCCTGGCAAATCCTACAAGGCATTGAAACATTATCCTTGCGCGTGGAACGTCATGTGGAAAACACTCGTAAAGTCGTAGAATTCTTGAGTAAACATCCTAAAGTATCCTGGATCAATTATCCTGAGTTAAAGGACAGTAAATATAAAGCCTTGGCGGATAAATACTTCCCTAAAGGAATCGGTGCTGTCTTTACATTCGGCGTAAAAGGCGGCAAGGAAGCGGGCATCAAATTTGTTGATGCATTGGATATTTTCTCCAACCTGGCAAATGTGGCGGATGCGAAATCTCTTGTTATTCATCCGGCATCTACTACACATGCTCAGCTTAACGAAGAGCAACAGAAATCTGCCGGTGTTACACCTGATATGATTCGTTTATCCGTAGGCCTTGAAAATATTGATGATATCATCGAAGATTTGGCACAAGCTTTGGATAAAGTATAATTGAATGTAATAAAAGAACCTTGGATCATCATTGATCCAAGGTTCTTTTTGAAAGGGAGTATAGTGTTATTTGACTTACGGTGTGTGGACATAAGTCAAATGTTTGTCTACATGTACGTAGACTTAGGAGAGCCTGTGGTGTGTGTCACAGGTTGTTAGTGTGTGAGAGAGTGTATCCAAAGGATACAGTGTGTATAGTATGTGTGTTATATATAGTGTTTGTCCAGGAGAGTGGTTAGGGTCTGAATTGCTCCCCTAGACTTTAAATTGGAATTAGTATTTAGTGTTTTTTACTTTTGCACTCAATACTTGGCCGGAAGTAGCATCGACTTTTACTTCAGCGTTTTTACCGCCGCCAGTAGTCATGTCGAATTCGTATACTATTCTGCCGCCTTCGCGTTCAACAGTCCATTCCATTGTTTGGAAATCGCTACCTACTTTTTCGATAGCTTTAGTTTCCGCTACTTCTGGAATGATAATGTTTTGAACGTTGAAAGTTTTGTTAGATTTGGAAGAGCCATATTTTTTAGCTTCTTTTGAAATGACTTGGCCGGACGCTTCATCAACCTTTAATTCAACTTCTCGGTTGCCGGAGAAGCCTTCCACTTCATAGTAAGGGTTGTGTTTTGCATCATAGGAAATCGATTTCACTGTAGCATTAGGGAAATATTGGTGGAATGTCGTTACGGCACCCATGTAATCAACAGAGGGATTCTGCTGGTTGGAAGGAGTTACACTGCCGACACCGTCCCAATTGCTGCGGTTATTGTATGCGCCATGATTTGCGGCACTAACTGCACCGGCCAATAATACTGTACTAACACCTAATGCACATAATACCTTTGATAATTTCTTAACATTTTTCATAGTAATGCCTCCTGAATACCAAAAATCAAGGTAATATATTACGGTTTTGTAAAAGTAGATTTTGTTCAATCTACTGATACATAATTTAATGGCGTTGCATGAAAATAAGATGAAGGAATAGGAAATTTTGTATAAATATCTCCATATCTTTTAGTTATTACTGATACCTAATTTTCCTGATAATGATATATTGAATACTATATATAAATAATACATTATAGCAAGTCCTGTTATTAACGATTTTATAACTGAATATTACTATAGTCAACCGAAATCGATAGAAGTGTAGTTGACAATTAAAAATACAAGTGATTTAATACAAATAGTTAGTAGTTTATTTAGCACATAGTTTTCATGATGTACATCGATGACAAGTGAAGACGTGCGCTGGATCGGTTGTATTTTTTTACACTGAAGTCGTTAATGGAGGTATATCATGAGTTCTACCGTTTCGAAACCATCTAAAATCAGTACACGTCAGCTGACCATGACAGCCTTATTTGTGGCGTTGATTGCAGTAGGGGCCTTTATACGGGTGCCGTTGCCGAATTGTCCTTTCACATTGCAGATTCTGTTTACTACCTTGGCCGGCATTGTCCTCGGTAGCCGTTTAGGTGCTATCAGCGTAGGAATTTATATCGCTTTAGGACTCATCGGGGTGCCTGTTTTTACATCCGGTGGTGGTCCCGGATATGTTTTGCAACCTACATTCGGATACCTGATAGGATTTATGATCGGTGCCTATGCTGTAGGCCGTATTGCAGAATCCATGCAGGTGTTATCCTTTAAACGGTTGTTGGTAGGGGCCATTATTAATCTATTTATTGTGTATGGTCTCGGTATGATTTATTTATACTTCATTATGAACTTCTATCTCGGCAAACCGATTGGTGTTGAAGCCGTTATTCTTACATGTTTCTTGATTCCGGTAGGCCCCGATTTATTCTTGTGTGCTGTGGCCGCATCCCTTGGAAAACGAATTGTGAAAGAATTGCAGTTCTGAGATAAAATTTAATTATGGCTTTTAGATAGAATCTGATTGCGATTATTTCGTTCATTAAAATAAACCGCCTCTAAGACTCTGCCTGGCCGATAATGTGCCGGCAGATTGCTTTAGAGGTGGTTTATTTTTTATGGATATACGTAACCTAGAATCGGTTCCGCTGCTTTCACTTTTTGAATTTCTATATACGGTTGTTGTCGTCCATGGAAGTCCCGCGTGGATACTTTACCTTCAATGGATACCCATTGATCGTTCTGAAAGCTGTCTCCATTTTCTTTATGGACTGTCATTCCCACCGGTGCTATATCAGCGATACAACAGGTCATCGCCATACGGGATAGGGTGAATTCATTATTTTTTAACGTATTGTCATCGCGGTTTACATAGCCGGTCATATATACGGTATAGTCTTTATACTGTTCAGCGTTAGAACCCATTTTGACAATCGTCTGATAGAAATTATCCGAGTTCAAAACGATTTCTTTTTTATCTTTTGAAATTCCCGGTTCTTTACTTTCATTATTAATCGTAATGACCTCACCTATATCGTCGCTGCTGAAATCAAAATTATTGGTGTCGTCATTGATGCGAGCGGAGCCTTGAACTTGTGCGGTAGGAACGAGAACAGGCGGCACGATGAGCAGCATCAGAGGAATGACGATAGGTACAACAGTACGCCAATTGTGTTTGTACTGGCGTTGAGGGGCCCATGCGACGGTGACGATACCCCCTAGGATAAGGGCGATTCCGCTGAGGGCGAGCAATAACTCATAGCGCGGAGCCACATAGTTTAAATAACGACCTGTCACGATGAGATAGATACAGGCAATACCCAGCGTGGCATAGAGCAGACCTTTCACGATGGAAAAGCGATCTCTGGTTGATAGTTCTGAAAACATATAATCATCTCCTTAATGATGCAGAACTGATACTATATAATAACTATTGATATAGAAAATTTATTGGTATTTTCTGATATAGAAGATTACTGAATTAACTTTAGAAATAATAGTGCTGTAAGACCGGTTGTAATGACGATGGTCAATGCGAGACGCCATATGAACGCGGCCGGAACGTATTGTCGTAGCAGGTATACATTTTTTATATCCATCATAGGGCCTAAGATGAGAAAGCCCATGACGGCGCCCAGTGGAAAGAGTCCGCTTAAGGTCTTCCCGATGATGGCGTCCGATGTGGAGCATACGGAGAATAGAAATGCTGCCAATAATAGTACCGGAATAGTCGCTATATCCGGTAATGTGATGCCTGCACTGAGTAGAAGCGGTTTGCCGTAAACCTGAAAGACGGCTACGATAGCGGCAGCGATGGAAAAATATAACAATAATTGTGTAAATTCGCGCTCCATATGAAGTAATAGGATCTTGGGAGATACAGCTGATTGCCTGAATATTCTTTTTGTTAAAGAATGTTTTTTTATTGTAGCGCCGGTATTGTCGTTATGAACGGTTTCTTGAATACCTGATGAGGCGGAAGAAAGACTCAAGGCTTCGTATATGAAGTTCTGGCCGTTCTGTTTTGAACCCCTTAGCTCTGACAGTGCGGGCGGGCGGTATCGAAATGATAACGCTACGATGAGTGCTACGCCGAGACCGAGCAAAATACGCCATACAGTTATCATCGGATTATCCGGAAATGCATACCATGTGGACAGTATGGTGATCGGATTGATGATAGGGCTGGCGAGCATGAATAAAATCGCTACCGATAGAGGTACGCCCCGATCAGTTAACGCCTTGAACAAAGGTATTATAGCGCAGTCGCAGACGGGTAAAACGAATCCGCTCATCATGGCCGTGCCGTAGCTTTTCCATGAATGGCCGCCTAAAAGTTTTAATAATATGCGTTGAGGCACGAAAAAACGTATGCCTGTAGCTGCGATGGTCCCTAACAATAGAAACGGGATGGCTTCAATGATAAGTCCTGTTATTATGGCGAAACATTGATGAACCGAATAAGGTACATCGTGCCGGAAAACGGTGACTATCAGGATATAAGCGGTAAGGGTCATAATGAGCAGGTTCGGAATCAGGCCCCATGTGTTTTTTCTGCATAGCCGTTCCACATCTTTTGCTGTCGGCCTTATGATGATGTGGGCATCCGGATTATAAGAATGCAGCAGATCATCATGTTGATCCGACTCAGTAATGATAATGTCGGCGCTGTAAAGCTGGCTTTCAGCATTGGCACCTAAGGCGGGCAGCATCGTGGATATAAATGCGTCGCTACAAAGGTACAGTACTTTTTCTATGCGTACCTTGTCGCGTAATTCTTTACTGTATAACAGAGCTTCTAATTGGTGAAAGCCGAGCATGCCGTTCCATTCGATCCATAACTCTTTCGGTTGTACCTTGTCGAGGTAGGTTGCGATTGTTTTACTGATATCTATATAAGATTTCTGTTGGAACGGAGTGATGGCACTTAATCGGTCGGGATCCAATACGAGCGGCTCTTTGATAAGTTTGGTGGAGCCTTCCTCGGTAGAAATGAGGGCGGTACCGCCCAGCTTCTTACGATGCTGTAACTGTTCATTGATAAGCGTACTTTTACCGGACCCTATGAAGCCCATGACAATATAAACGGGGATCATGATTCGCACACTTCGTTGTGGACCATGGGTACATTAAAATCGGTACCGATAACGACGAGACCGTAATCGGTGGACTCTGTCGGGCTAAGCGTACAGTAATGGGTACCATACTGGATTTCACGAGGCCCATCTACCGTCGGTACAATGCCCTTGGCGCGCAATACCGTATCGGGCATTCCTTCCATGATGGTTTTCCACTGCAGCGTGGTGAGATTTCGTAAATTCCTGTATGTATGGCTCATAAAGTGATGATGATCATGCAGCGTTTCCTCATTGTGACCGTGGTGGAGCTGATTGATATAGTCCCGTAATGTCAATGTATCCCAAGGTTCTTCGTGAATCGGTGTGTGTGGTGCCAATTCGTCAATCATGTGTTTTGTTACGTCCGTTTGTCGACTGTCTGCGGTATGACTCAGGAATATGGCATCACTATGCGTGATTTGATCCTTGAAGAAGAGCCCGAAGTTTTTGATGAACATCGGCGCCTGCATGGCATCGACCGTAGTTATGGCTGCATGGACATATGCCTTTTCGGCGATATTCTCGTCTTCACAGGTCTGTAGAATTTCGCTGAGTTTGCTTACACCGGATGGTTCGATATATATGACATCGATAGAGTCGTCTTTGATGATGTCGAGCAGGGCTTCCCGAAAGTTTCCCTGCAAGCTGCAACAGATGCAACCTGATGTGACTTCCTGTACGGTGGCGCCCGTTTGTGCCAGGTGGACCGCATCGAGGCTGGTTTCGCCGAAATCGTTTTCTATAATAAGGACTTTATCAGTCGTTTTGTGTTCTTTTAGGATATGTTGTAAAAATGTTGTTTTCCCGGAGCCGAGAAAACCGGATATGATGACAATGGGAATCATATGCACCTCCTGAATAATGTAAACACAGTATACACCCATAGAATAACATATAAAATACTCCTATGGGTATATGCATACTTATGAATGGCGAGATGGTGGGAGTGTTTATCTAAAATATAATAATTATATGCTTTATATGAGTATATTGGTATATATTCAATGGTTTCATAAATATTTGTATAGAAAAAGGCGTATGCCTCATCATGTATATATGAATGCATACGCCTGTATGAATAAATATTTAATTATATAATTATTGCAATTTTGCCAATAATGCTTTGAGGTAAATGAATACACGTTCCACAGATGGGAGAAATACTCGTTCTTGAGGTGTGTGTGGACTAACGATGGTAGGGCCGAAACTGATCATTTGTGTTTTTGGTAAAACACCTTTTAACAGACCGCATTCGAGTCCGGCATGAATCGCATTTACATTCGCCGGTGTATCGGACATTTCGTTATATAAGGAGATAGCCTGTTCTTCCAGTTTTGATCCTTTATTGTATTCCCATGCAGGATACCCGCCGGTGCGAGTAGCGGATACACCGAGGGCGCTGGCTAACAATAACATTTTCCTCGCTAAATAATCGAGACTGTTACCGTTGGAACTGCGGATGGAAATCAATACCTCAATGGTATGAGTATTTTCGCGAACGATGGCGATATTGTCCGATGTTTCCACGAGGTTCGGAATGGTTTTGCTCATGGAATGAACGCCGTCTTCAGCGAGGTATACATAGGAGAGGAGGGCTTCCGACGTGTCGTCCGCATAGACTACCTTTGGTGCCGGAATGTCCTCGATGACAAATTTGAGCCCCGGATCTTGTACGGAGTACTCATTTTGATATTGTTTTTCCTGGAATTCCAATAATGTTTTGATGGCTTCCACATCTTCGGAACGGACGGAGAATTCCGCTACGGCTTTTGACGGGATGGCATTATGTTTTACGCCGCCCGTGAAAGAAGCTAAATTGATAGAATATTGTTTTTGTAAATCATAGAGGACACGTGCTAAGACCTGATTGGCATTGGCGCGCTGCTCGATGATTTCGATGCCCGAGTGACCGCCTTTAAGTCCCGTTACGGCAAGGGATAAGCCCGCATCATATCCTTGCAGATTGTTTTCACGCAAGAGGGGAATGCTCACATGTATATGGCAACCGCCGGCACAACTTACGGTGAAGTCATGCTCTATTTCCGTATCGAGGTTGAGCAGGTAATCGCCGGTGACCTGGCCTTCTTTAATCGCGAAGGCGCCGTCCATACCCGTTTCTTCATTTGTGGTAAATAGTAATTGCATAGGGCCGTGTTGCTGTGTATCGTCTTCGATAACGGCGAGCATCATCGCCGCGCCGATGCCGTTATCAGCACCTAGCGTGGTGTGGTCGGCGTGCATCCATTCGCCTTCGATGATATTTGCGATAGGATCCTTTGAAAAGTCGTGGTTTGAGTCGTGGTCTTTTACACAGACCATGTCGATATGACCCTGTAAGATAACAGCTGGGCGATTTTCATAGCCTCGAGAAGCCGGTTTTTTAATGACTACATTGTAAAGTTCGTCTTGCTGTACTTCAAGACCTAAGTTCTTTGCAAAGTTTACAATATAATCGCTGATAGCCTTTTCATTGCCTGATTCACGAGGAATTTGGCTCATGTCTTTGAAAATTTCTAATACTCGTTTGGCTTGAACGATTGTTTCCATAGTGGTACCTCTCATTCTTATTTCAGTATGAATAAACATCAGTATAGGGCTGAGCTATATTAAAAGATACAGTAAATCGTTTCAGTGGAGAATATACTGTACTTTATACTTACTTTCACAAAGCCGTAATGATGTATGCAATAGTAATATATTATATATATAGTTATATCATAAGAATGATTATTAGCATAGTTTACCATTGAATGAATGATTTATAATGATGGCGGTATATATGAGCGTAAGAGGCGAATCAGGTTGTATATATATGAATTGGATACTATAAAAAATAAAGAATATAACATAATATAAATCATAATTATACTGGCTATATGCCGGTTATAATGTATAATAAACGTATACGTGAGATTTGAATTATCGATGCGTACTTATATCTATTGCATAGCAGAAGGTTGGTGAACTGATGCAGCACGAACGTCGTAATATCAGTATGTTTATGGATTTTTATGAAATGACCATGGCTCATGGTTATTATAGAAAACAGGCGAATACGGATCGTGTCGCTTTCGATGTGTTTTTCCGGCGTAATCCGGACAAGGGCGGCTTCGCTATTTTTGGCGGATTGGAGCAGATTGTTGAATATATTTTAACTTTGCATTTTGATGAATGTGACATTGCCTATTTTCGGGAACAGGGCATATTCAGTGAAGAATTTTTATTATATCTGAAAGAGTTTTCTTTTACCGGCGATGTGTATGCATTTCCTGAAGGAAGCATCATTTATCCCAATGAACCGGTTATAACTGTCGTGGCACCTCTCATTGATGCGCAGATTATAGAAACTGCCGTGTTGGCGATGATGAATCACGAGTCACTTGTAGCGACAAAAGCAAACCGCATTGTTCGGGCTGCGGACGGACGCATCGTTTCGGATTTCGGAGCCCGGCGCGCTCATAATGTGGACGCCGCCGTGTACGGTGCACGGGCCGCTTATATCGGAGGGGTTCATTCTACGGCAACTGTCCTCGCGGGACAACAATTCGGTATTCCCGTCAGCGGGACCATGGCCCATAGCTGGGTGATGTACTATGATTCTGAATATGAGGCTTTTAAAGCCTATGCGGAATTATATCCGGATAATGCGATATTCCTTGTTGATACGTATGATGTGTTAAATTCCGGTGTGCCGAATGCCATCAAGGTGGCAAAGGACGTGTTGGAACCTATGGGACATCGGTTGAAGGGCATTCGCCTTGATTCGGGGGATTTGGCGTATCTGGCAAAACAGGCGCGGCGAATTCTTGATGACGCAGGCCTTACGGACTGTAAAATCGTGGCATCCAACAGTCTTGATGAATACACGATTACATCGTTGTTGAGTCAAGGCGGCCCTATTGATATGTTCGGTGTAGGGGAACGGCTTATCACATCTAAGAGTGATCCCGTATTCGGCGCCGTGTATAAAATTGTAGGTATTGAAAAAAACGGTCGTTGGGAACCTCGTATCAAGGTATCTGAGTCCGTTGAGAAGATTACGAACCCGGGACTAAAAAAGGTGTATCGCGTATATAATGAGCAGGGCCGTGCCATTGCGGAATTATTGACGCTGCCGGAAGAAGTGCCGAATACGGAAAAACCGTATCGCTATATCGATCCTGAGCAACCGTGGCGCGAGTTGTACTTTGAGCACTGTACGTTTAAAGAGATGCAGCAACTCGTTATAAAAGGCGGAAAGCTGTTAATCGACTTACCGTCGTTGACGGAAAGTCGCGCGTATGTTCAAAAACAGCTGCATGATGAAATCTGGCAGGAAGAACAGCGCTTTGAAAATCCGCATCGTCACTATCTGGATATGAGTCCTGATTACTATCATATGAAGATGGATTTACTCAATCGCATTGGCCGTAAGAAATAGGAGGTCTTATGTTAAAAGATGCAGAGGCTACGAAGAAGGCTCTGATTCAATGGATCAGAGATTACTTTCAGCAGAACGGACCTCAGTGTAGTGCCGTAGTAGGCATTTCGGGGGGAAAAGACTCGACGATTGTGGCGGCGCTCTGTAAAGAGGCCCTCGGTGCGGATCGCGTCGTAGGGGTTCTCATGCCGAACGGCGTGCAGTCCGATATCGACGATGCGAGAGCGGTGGTGAAGCACTTGGACATTCCCTATGTAGTGGTGAATATCGGAGAGTCCTATAAAGCATTGACATCTGCGATTGTTAAGGGCGAACATTTCAGCTCTATTACGAAACGGACGGAATTATCTAGGGATGCCTTGATTAATATGCCGCCCCGATTGCGCATGGCCACGTTGTATGCCATAGGGCAGAATTTGCCGAATGGAGCGCGCATTGCCAATACTTGTAACGGTTCGGAGGACTATGTGGGATACTCTACAAAATTCGGGGACAGCGCGGGGGATTTCAGTCCGCTGGCTCACCTGGTAGTGGAGGAGGTCCGTCAAATAGGACGTCTGCTGGATATTCCGGCGTATTTGGTGGATAAAATACCGAGTGACGGCCTTAGCGGACAATCCGACGAGGATAAGCTGGGATTTACCTATGCCGTTTTAGATCGATATATTCGGAGCGGTGATATCGATGATATAGAAACAAAGGAACGTATTGATTATCTGAACCGTATTAACCGACATAAATTGGAATTGATGCCGGCTTTCAATCCCTTTGAAAAGTAGTTATATAGATGGTAATCGTGGAGGAATTATGGATACTAAAATTGCCTTAATCGCTACCGGAGGTACTATTGCCGGTCAAGGAGCGTCAGATACGGATTTGACAGGGTATACACCGGGGGTTTTAGGACTTGATGAAATCCTTGCCTCTGTACCGGGTACAAAACCGTATGGCCCTTATGCATATACGCAGTTCAGCAATATTGAAAGTTCGGATATTACCGTTAAAGACTGGATTAAATTGGCAAAAGTGGTGCAGCGTCTGGTAAACCGGGATGATATCAGCGGGGTTGTTATCACACATGGTACGGACAGCATGGAGGAAACGGCGTATTTCCTCAATTTGACTGTACATACGGATAAACCTGTTGTGATTACCGGTTCCATGCGACCTGCAGGGGCTATCAGTGCTGATGGACCTATTAATCTGTTGCAGGCCATTCAGGTTGCACGCACGTCGGAATCTATAGGTAAAGGTGTTTTAGTCGTACTCAACGGATATATTGACGGTGCTCGTGACGTGTCAAAGCGGAATACGACCAATGTAGCAACCTTTGACAGTCCGCTAGTGGGGCATCTGGGCATAGTTCAGGACGGCAAGGCATATTATTATAGAACGTCTACGCGCCGTCATACGAATCAATCTATATTTGATGTGACCGATTGTGAAGAATTGCCGCGCGTGGTTATCTTGACTTGCTATGGCGGCATGGATGATATGGTGCCGCTCAGCGTGGTTGCGACTAATCCGGACGGACTCATTCTGGTCGGTCTCGGACATGGTACGATTCCTCAAAATGTGCGGCAGATTACGCAAAACCTGTCCTTTCCGATTGTGCGTGCGTCCAGGACGGGCAGCGGAATGATATCCGCCGTGCCGCAAGATGCAGTGGCAGGTTATTTGGTGAGTGACACTTTGAGTCCACAAAAGGCGCGTATCTTATTGATGTTAGGCCTCACGAAAACAAAACACCTGAAAACATTACAAGAATATTTTCATGAATATTAATTTGAAATTCATTTTATAGACTCATAATATATCTGACAGTTTTATATGCAATAAACCGTACATCTCAATCGCCTAGATGTACGGTTTTTTCTTAGTATATATTCAGTTGGTTTGATGTGTTTATGAATTGCTTACAGTTGTTTATAAATTCACCTTCAGTTATTCATGAATCTATCTTCAGTTATTCGTTAATCGGAATTAGTAGAAATTAAATCCGTTCCGTTCTGTAAGGCTCGTTGCACGCCTACGTAGACGGCTTTGGCCAAGGTGTCGCCAAAGAGCGAAAAGGATCCCGCATCGGTTAAAATATCTCCGTTTGTATCGATGGTGAGAATGATTCCGTCTGTTGACGTGCCTGTAGCGGAGGTAAAATGTTCTTGCGTAATGGCATCCGGTATATCTTCGTTGATAAATGGATGGCGACGTACGCTCTCTATGCGCCAATCCTGTATAGCTGCCGTCTTGGCTTCGGTGATGGTCATGATCGCTTTTACCATGGCGCTATCCGTCAGCGCCTTGTTTGTAAAAATCAGGATATTAATCGTTCCGGGCGTTGTGAATACGCCGTTTTTTTCTTCGTAGCAATATCCTGTGCCTGCGCGGTGAGCCGTTTTGTCATATCCGGCGGTTACGATTGTTTCGACGATGGTGTCGCGTTCCTCTATTTTTGCATACGCGTGGTAAATCATATCGGCCGACGTGAGCAGCGCGGTACTGAAATGGACGGGTGTGTCGATATGTTCGAATTCCCGGGCTAAATAATTTGATACGGATCCGCCGGGCAAATCCTTTTCTGTTTCGATCTGGTATGTCAGTTGCTGATTCCGTACGGCCAATGTATGGTGAAAACCGCCGTTTAAGTGTCCGCTAGATAGGGAATAGTGAATGTCATCGAATAAAACGGTTACTGAATTGATTTCTTTTGTTATGTGACCACCTGTGGCGAGTTTGTCCGGTGCTTCGTATGGATTGGTAAACATGGTGGGCTCCCTGTAGTTTCATAATCATTTGAAATTGTGTATTATAAATGATGTATTAAGTAGATATTATTTTTAAATAGACATATTTAAGTTAAATGAAAGATAATTTATTTGGATATGTATATTAATAGTTATGATTATATGAATATTTTATTATATGTGGCATTATATCATACTTTTACAATAAGTTTGGTATACTAAACGATAGATTAAGGAGACTTGTATGACTGACGTTTGGATGACATTATCATCATTGGTGTTTCATGATGAAAGTACGATTTTACATCTAAAGGACTGGTTTTTTAATCAGGCCGGAAATATTCTGATAGCCCTTATTGTATTTTTGGTAGGTCGTTATATAATTCATTGGATCCAGCGCGTGGCGGAGCGTGTTATGACGCGTGCCGATTATGACCCGGCGGCGATGAGCTTTGTCAGCCAGATGGTTTATTATGTGTTATTGGTGGGACTCATTTTGATTTGTATTAATCAACTCGGCGTTCCTACGACGAACTTTATTGCCGCTTTCGGTGCCTTCGGTTTAGGTATCGGCTTGGCGTTGCAGAATAACTTGGCGAACTTAGCATCGGGTCTTCTGATTTTACTGTTCAAACCGTTTCGTGCGGGACACTACATTTCTGTAGGGGATATTGAGGGGAATGTACAGGCTATTCAGTTCATGAATACGATCATCATTACAAAGGATCAAAAACGCGTGTATATTCCGAATTCCCAGATGACATCGCAACCGGTAACGAATTTTTCGTATATGCGAGAGCGTATGATTCCTTTTGTATTTGACATTAGCTACAACAATAATCATCATGATGCTATTCAACTTTTAAAAGATATTTTTTCTGCAGATAAACGTATTCTTAACAGCAAATCTATGGAAATCGGCATCAAGGAATTTGGTAACAACTCCGTTCGTATAGCCGCTTTTGCTCGTGTTAACACCAGCAATTATCTTGATGTATTTTATGATATTATGTCCGATGTTAAAGATGCTTTTGATGAACATGGTATCGAAATTCCATATCCGCAACGTGTAGTATATATGCAACATGTAGATTCATCTGTCGGTGAAAGCGTTAAAATGGTAGGGAAGGGTTCAGACACCAAATCGATGAAAAAAACAGATGATTCGGAAAAATAAAAGCGGATTTATTGTAAAGATGATTTCGCAAGAGTATTTAGTTCAATTTCCCGATATAGAATTGTTTTATAATTAAATGTTCTGAGACGATGACTTGAGTAGAAAGAGAGAAGTATGTTTACGATTATAAAACGAATGGCTTTTACAGCTATCTGCATAGGGGCTTTTTTAGCTGTCACTGCAGGTACAGGCAATACGGCTGCTGCGGCAGCAATTTCACCACCGTCGACCATCGGTGAGGCGGTAGTCCTCATTGATGCGGATACGAAAGAGGTTTTATTTGCGAAGAATCCTAATAAATGGATGCATCCGGCGAGTACCACGAAGATGGTGACGCTTCTGACCGCTCTTGAATTGAAGGGGACTCATCTCGATGAACTGGCGACAATCAGCAACTATGCGACGAGTATGGAGGAATCCAATCTGGGTGTACGTGTAGGTGATCAGATTACGTTGGAGGCTGTCCTTGAAGGTATGATGGTTGCCAGCGGCAATGATGCGGCCGTTGTGGTCGCGGAAAATGTGAGCGGTTCTGTGGAAAAGTTTGCCGCTGATATGAACCGCATCGCCGCGAAGGCGGGCGCGAAGAACAGTCGCTTTCTGAATCCGCATGGATTAACACAGGTGGGACATCACTCCACGGCTCTTGATTTGGCACGTATCGCCGCATACGGAATGAAGTATCAGATGTTCCGCGATAAGGTAGCGAATGATTATTATAAGGTGCCGTATCAAAATCGCAACCCTGAGACGATTCGCACGACAAATATTTTCATTCGTAACAAATATCCCGGTGCAAACGGACTTAAGACTGGATATACGCAGGCGGCCGGTGAATGTCTAATCGCTTCGGCGACGCGTAACGGACATACCATGATTGTGGTTATGCTCAACGATGATAACCGGTGGAACGAAGCGGTGCAGTTTTTGGACTACGGCTTTAAACTTCGCGGCGTTATATAATGATGTAATTAAAGCCGGATATAATTATTTATATAGGCGTGTAATTTTTTATATAGTTAGTAGGCCTATAATTATTAATGTCTAGTTGTGTCTTTACTGATTTATTGTCGCAGATGTAAAGTAGATCCTATAATGTAGGAGGATGTATGAGTTCGTTTTTTGCATTTTTAAAACGCATGCGTTTCATCAATCGATGGAGTCTCATGCGCAATACGGAAACGGAAAATATTCAGGAGCATAGCTTAGAAGTGGCTATGGTGGCTCATAATTTGGCGGCTTTAAAAAATGAATACTTCGGTGGCGAGTTAGATATCAACAAGGTGGCTGTTATCGCCATGTATCACGAAGTGAGTGAAATCTTCACTGGTGATATGCCGACACCGATTAAATATTTCGATCCCAAACTGCGTGCACTGTATGGTGAAATTGAAACATTGGCGCAGGAGAAAATGCTGACCACGTTGCCGGAACAATTACAATCCGTGTATCGTCCGATTATCGTCGATGCCGAATCCAGCCCTGAATGGACTATTGTGAAAGCAGCGGATATTATTTCGGCATATATGAAATGCGTAACCGAGTTAAAAGCGGGAAATGATGAATTCAAGGAAGCTCATGATACGATTCTGGTAAAGCTAAAAAATCTAAATATGCCTGAAGTCGATATGTTTCTTGAACTCTATCTGCCGGCATTAGGAAAGTCGTTGGATGAACTGAATTATTACGAAATTAAATAGAGTGTATCCTATAGTAAAGACCGTATCGGACTTATTGGCCGATACGGTCTTTATGTTTTTTTTGAATCGATGATTTCATGATTTCGAATAAGGATTTTTTTTCCGCGCCATGAGAATGCACGATGGGCGAATTTTGCTTTGAACTCCTTGTTGGTTAAAGATTTGAGTTCCGCCGTATCGACTACAGGTTCAATAGATTGGAATTCCACAATCGGTGTGGTGGGGAGATTCTTATTGTGCGGACATACTTCCTGACATACATCACAACCGAATATGAGCGGCGTTTTGCCGATAATAGTCCGTTCTGTATCGGTAAGATCTCCTTTTTTTTGCGTTAAGTAGCTTTTACATGTGGTATAGCTGAACTTATTATTTCCTAAACATTGCCCTAGACAGGACGTGATACATCGATTGCAGCCGATGCAGGACTCCGTTGAGGGCGTATCCGGTTCCAGTTCCAGTGTGGTGAGTACCGTGCCGATGAGGATATAGGATCCCCAGACGGGATTGATAAAGCATTTGTTCCTGCCGTAAAAGCCGAGTCCCGCCAGATATGCCATGTATCGATCCGCTAAGGGGGACGTATCGCAGTGAATAGAAAATTGTGCGGACGGTTCTAATATGCTCAGTTCGTTGACAAGTCGTGTCAAATAGTCGTTTATGACCAGGTGATAGTCTTTTGCCCATGTATAACGTGATACATTGGCAGGCCCTGTATAGTTTACATAATAGGGAAATAAGCATACGATGGCACTATGGGGCTTAAAATCTTCGGGACCCCTTGTACGCTCCGCAACATCTGCTGCGGTAAAAGGACATGGATTGCTTTCATAGAGAATATTTTTGGCATCGGCTGGAAGCGGCCACGGAGCGATTCCTACGACTGGAATATGTAATTCTTTGCAAATTTTTTGTAAATTTATAGAGTTAATCATAGATTTAGTAACGAATCCTTGATAGAATAAATATATATAGACGAGATGATTCCATAGGTCATCCTCGAGTTTGGCGACTGCCGTGCTCGCTAGGCTGTCGCTTCTTGTAGTTTTAGTATTAGTATACCATTGAGAGGACAGGTTATGTTAGCATTTATGAAGGTTTTACAACCGAAGACGGTGGAAGAGGCTTATGAATTAGCCGTAAAAAACAAAACTGCCCCTATGCTGGCGGGCGGTTGCTGGTTGCGTTTAGGTCGTCGTACGTGGCCTGCTGTCATTGATATGGCCGGGCTTGACCTACGCTATGTGAAAGAAGAAGATAATGAATTTGTTATCGGTGCCATGGCTACACAAGGAGATGTGGAGCGTTTTGAACCGTTACAAACATTTTGTGGTGGTGCTGTAGTAAAAGGTGTAAAGGAAATTCTTGGAATTCAGTTTCGCAATATGGCCACTATGGGCGGGTCCGTTGCAAGTAAATTCGGATTTTCCGATATTATTCCCGCTTTGCTGGCAGTTCATGCGGATATCGTCACCTTTAAGGGCGGACGTATGTCTATGCAGGATTATATGAATTATAGGGAGCGAGATATTCTCGTAGAAATTCGTATTCCTAAGGCAGAGGTATCTGTTGCCATCGAAGCATTGCGTATTTCCCGCGGAGATTTTCCAATCTTGACGGGTTCTATTCGCCGTGATGATAAAGGCGTTGAATTGTACATCGGCACGAGACCGGGCGTTCCTCAGTTAGCACCTAAAGCGAGTGCGGTGCTTTCAGAAAAAGGCGCAGACGGTGTAAAAGAAGCGGCATTGCTCGCCTCGGAAGAATTAGTATACCAGAAGAATTCACATGCATCCAAGGAATATCGTATGGAAATGGTGAAGGCTATGGTTCAGCGTTTGTCCGGGGAGGTGCTGCAATAATGGAATTGTTACTAAATATCAATAATAAAAACGTTACTGTTAATGTAGCGACTGATGAAATGTTGATGGATACATTGCGCAATCTCGGTTATTTCAGCGTACGTTGCGGCTGTGATACGACGAATTGCGGATTATGTACCGTATGGGTGGATGATGAAATCACCCTGTCCTGTGCATATCCTACATTCCGTGCACCGGGACATAAGATTACCACATTGGAAGGCTTGCAGGAAGAAGCCGAACTGTTGGCATCCTGTCTTGCCAGTGAAGGGGCGGATCAATGTGGTTTCTGCACGACGGGTATGATGATGAGTGCGATTGCTTTGAAACGTAGGAATCCAAAGGCTAATGATGATGAAATTCGCGAATATCTCATCGGCAATCTTTGCCGCTGTACCGGTTATGAAGCACAACTTCGAGGGGTTCGTAAATTCTTAGAAGGAGGTCTATGATGAAGCAGCACATTGGTAAATCTTACGATAAAGTCGATGCAAAAGGTATTTTGACGGGCAAACCGTCCTATACGCGCGATTTTGTGCCGAAGGATGCACTTATTATCAAGGCTCTTCGTAGCCCTCATGCGCAGGCGCGTATAAAATCTATCGATACATCAAAGGCTAAACTGATTCCGGGTGTGGAAGCGATCTTTACCTATGAAGATGTACCGAATACGAGATATACATTGGCGGGCCAGACGTATCCGGAACCGTCTGCATATGATGCACTCATCTTGGATCCTGTAGTCCGTTACGTCGGTGATGAGGTGGCTCTCATTGTGGCTAAGGATGAAGCAACAGCATTAAAGGCGATGCCTCTTATCAAGGTGGAGTATGATGTGCAGACGCCGGTTCTCGACATGCATACGGCTATAGATCATGAAACAATCGTCCATCCGGAGGATGATATTCACAATAATATTCCTGTAGGTCAGGACTATAAACGTAATATTTGCGTATCCTATCATAAACGCGTCGGAGATATCGAGGCGGAACTCGCAAAATGCGATTATGTGGCGGAAGGGACTTATTTTGACCAGGCGACACGTCAGACGTCGATGGAAACGTTTAACAGCTTCGGCTATATTGACGCATTGGGACGTATTGTCATCGTATCATCTACGCAGATTGTATTCCATGTGCGTCGTCATATTGCACATGCTCTCGGAATTCCGGCGTCGAAGGTGCGCGTTATCAAGCCGCGTATCGGCGGCGGTTTCGGCTCTAAACAAACGGCGTGTACCGAATTGATGACCGCCTTTGTAACATGGAAGCTGAAGAAACCTTGTTATCTCCTGTACGATCGTACAGAGGCACAAACGTGTTCCACGACTCGTCATGCTCGTGAGTGGAAAATTCGCGTGGGAGCTACGAAGGACGGTATTATCAAGGTTATTGATATGGATTCCATCACGGCGGCAGGCGCTCATGCGACACATTGCTTCACGACGACCACCGCTGGGGAACATAAATCCGTTCCGCTTTATAATAAAGCGACGGCGGTTCACTATGGTACTGAAGGTGTGTACACAAACCATACACCGGGCGGTGCGTTCCGTGGCTATGGTGCTACAGAGGCATTGTGGCCTTTGGAATGCGCAGTCAATCAGTTGGCCGATAAAATGGGCATGGATCCGGCGGAATTACGCCAAAAGAATCTGATTGCCGCAGGTGAACAGAGCATAGTATATGCACCTGATGAGTATCTTGATTCCGGCCTTTTCCAGGATACGGTAAATCGAGTAAAAGAAATGGCCCGCTGGGATGAACGGCCTCATTCTTGGGATATCGATGAACGGTATCGAGGCGGTCTCGGTATGGCCTTAGCTTTACAGGGATCCGGTGTTGCCAATATCGATGTGGCTTCCGTAGAAGTTCGCCTTGGCGATGACGGGAACTATATATTGTATACCGGTTCTTCCGATATGGGTACGGGGTCTAATACCGTATTGAGCCAGATGGCTTGTGAAGTTATCGGTTGCCCTATGGAATATATGACGGTTATTGAATCCGATACGGATATTGTACCGTTCGATCCCGGTTCTTATGCATCCAGTACAACCTATGTAACGGGTACGGCCACAAAAATGGCGGCGGAAGAGTTACGCAACAAAATTATTGAAAAGTTTGCGACGTTCTTTGAAACAGATGTGGGTAATATTGATTTCGACGGTGTTGTAGCCACCACAAAGGACGGTTCCAAGAAGATGGATATTCATGAGTTGGCGCCTAAGTTAGTGGTGGGACCTAAAGCGGAACAGTTATCAGGTTCTGCTATATGGGGCAGCCATACATCGCCACCTCCGTTCATGGCATCCATTGCGGAAGTAAAGGTAGATAAACAGACAGGTAAAGTAATTCCTCTTCATTTCTACTCCTGTATTGATTGCGGAACAGTTATCAATCCTAAATTGGCGCGCGTTCAAGTTGAAGGCGGTGTAGTTCAGGCGATAGGCATGGCATTGTATGAAGATGTGAGGTATTCCTCTAACGGTCGTCTGGAAACGAACAATCTCATGACCTATAAAATACCGACTCGTCAGGATATAGGGGAACTTCATACGGACTTTGTAGAGTCCTATGAACCGACAGGCGGATTTGGTGCCAAATCAATCGGTGAAGTTGTTATCAACACGGGATGTCCTGCGATTCAACATGCCATTAAAAATGCTGTCGGTGCCGATATTCGTACATTGCCTATGACACCGGAGAAGGTATTTATGGGAATGGACGAGAAATATAAAGCATAGCTGTTTCTGTTCGCTTTCTAAGGAGGCCTGGTTCTATGAATGAACAAACATCGTATTGGAATCGTTTGGTACAGCCGGGTATCGTCGCCCTCGTAGGGGCCGGCGGTAAGACGACAGTATTATCCAAGCTGGTAGAATATGGCAGGTTGAAAGGTCAACCGATGGTGGTTACCACCACGACGCGTCTTTATGAATCACAGGTGGCTCATTATGAACCGATTTATACAACGGATATTAATGAAGCCGATGAATATTGTACGGAACGTATTTTGCACGGTTATTGCGGTGCGTGGTTTTCGGGCATTACGGGAACCAAGGTGGACTCCTTAGATTGCGATTTTATCGATGGACTTTCACGGTTACATCCGAATTGGCAAATCGTCGTAGAGGCGGACGGTGCGAAGGAAAAATGGCTGAAAGCGCCGAAGACGACGGAACCGGTTATACCGTCATTGACGAAGACCACTATAGGGCTCGTTAATTTACAGATGTTGGGGACCAGTCTCGATGATGAACATGTTCATAACATCGAACTTGTTCAGGATATCGTGAAACGTGATATGGGCGCTATCGTGACGCCGCGTATGCTGGCGGATATCGTGCTGCACAAGCAGGGACTGTTTCAGTATAGTCGGGGCAAGAAAGTTTTGTTCTGTACCGGCTACGATACGGTGCAACATCGCATTATCGACGACTTTATCGATCAAATCGTAGACAGTGATATTTCCGCCATCATCCTGGCCGACGGATATAAGGCAAGTTGTGAAATTCGTCGCATTATTCAATGCCGGTAGGTAATTATGAATGTTGTGAAAGATGATTACATGACCGCTTTTAAAGCGGTGAAGGAATCTATAGATCGTGAACCTCTGCATATAGGTATTGTCCTGTTAGCGGGCGGTCAATCAAAGCGCATGGGATGCAATAAGCTGTTATTACCGTGGCGCAATAAGACCGTTCTTGATGCTGTTTGTGAGGCGCTCCGATCAGGTTGGAACGGGGCCGACATATCGTCTATGACGGATTGCAAGCGACCCTTTGTGGCCATAACCGGTGATGACCATGACCGGCTGGCCTCTATCGTAAGCCGCTATGGCTTTGAGGCGATTCAAAACATTCGTCCTGAACAGGGGCAGGGGGTATCCATTGCCATGGGTGTACGTTATTTATCGGGTTTGATGCCGATACCCATTGACGGAATCCTGTGTTCCGTAGGGGATCAGCCTTTATTGACGGGGCCTGCCGTGGGGCAGATTATAGAGGCGTTCGAAGAACATGCTGATCCCAAAACAATTGTCGTACCTCATTACGGGGCGGAATACCGGTCGGGAAACCCCGTACTGTTCGGATCTCATTGGTTTTCGGCATTACAACAAATCCATGGTGATAAAGGTGGAAAAACCATTATTCGCGGTATCGGTAAGGATCATGTGGTGAAGGTCTGGATTAGTGATGATATCGGGGACGATATCGATACATCTGATGATTTTAAGCGTTTGCAAGGTCGTGAAAGCGAGACATTATGAAACCATTAGTGCTTATGCGTGGGGGCGGTGATATAGCTTCCGGCGCTGTATATAGATTAAAACGGGCCGGCTATCCCGTTGTCATTAATGAAATAGCTATTCCTACGATGATTCGTCGCGAGGTCTGTTACGGTAATGCCGTACATCGCGGTGAGATGATTTTGGAGCGATATGTGGCGCGCCATGCGTCTATTGAAGAAATACCGGAGATGTTGGCAAATGATGTGATTCCCGTCGTGACCTCTCCTTATGAAGATTTGCTGGCTGCATTACATCCTCCGATCGTGGTGGATGCTATTTTGAGCAAGAAAAATCTGGGCACTAATAAATCCGATGCGGAACTCGTGGTCGGTGTGGGCCCCGGATTTACCGCAGGCTATGATGTGGATGTGGTTATTGAGACGATGCGCGGTCACTGGTTGGGACGCTGTATCTATGACGGTCCGGCTCAGCCGAATACGGGGATTCCCGGCGATGTAGGCGGTTTTACACATGAACGTGTGATTCATGCTCCGAAAGCCGGCTTGTTTACGGCAAAGCGTCATATAGGGGACTCCGTACAGGCCAATGAAGTGATCGGTTATGTTGACGATGAACCGGTTCGTGCAAAGATTACAGGTATTCTTCGGGGCATTTTAAAGAGCGGTCTCATCGTGTCGGATCATTTCAAGTTGGCCGATGTCGATGCCCGCTGCGAAGAATCTCATTGTTATAGTATTTCGGATAAATCCCTTGCCGTCGGTGGAGGTGTGCTGGAAGCTGTAACCGCTTGGGACTATGAAAGGAATCAAGATGGAAACGATTTATGACGTAATGAAAAATCGGTTACATGCGACCGAAACCACCTTGATGGTTACGGTTCTATCAGGACCGCGACAAGGTGATAAAACTATTTATGCGGAGGACGGCAGCGTTCTTTACGGGACGGCTATCGAAGGCTTTACCGTAGACAAGGCAAAACTGAATGCTCTTTGCATGGTCGGTGAGATGGAATGTTTTGTACAACCAGTGGAAAATGATCCGTCCGTTCTCGTGTTGGGTGCGGGGCATGTGAGCCGTGCTATTACAGATTTGCTTTTATTCATCGGATGCCGCGTTACGGTTGTGGACGATCGTCCCGAATATGTGGTTCCTGAGTTTTTCGATGAACGCGTTATCCGTAAGTGTTTGCCGCTGGAAAACTTTAAGAATGATTTGCCTCTCGATGAATACAACGGCTTTATCATCGTTACGAGAGCCCATGAATACGATAATATCTGTCTTGAGCAATTGCGCGATTATCTGCCTGCCTATATGGGCGTAATGGGTAGTCAGAAACGCATTCATTACGCGTTTGAAGTGTTGCGGGAACAGGGCTGGACGCAGGAGGAGCTCGATATGATTTACGCTCCTATCGGTCTCGATTTGGGTGCGCAGACACCTGAGGAAATCGCTCTGTCCATCGTTAGTGAATATTTAGCAGTGATACGTGGGAAAAAGGGCGGCTCATTGCGGAAAGGTAGAGTGAACCATGAATCGTGAGTTTGTTGAATATCTCAGTGCCCGTCAGAATGAAACATTAGCGGTGGCCACGATCCTGTTTACTCGCGGTTCTACGCCACGTAAAGCGGGAACGTCGATGGTGGTATTCCCTGACGGATCAATCTTCGGTACGATCGGTGGCGGTCGTGCGGAGAATGAAATTTGCCTCAGTGCCGTCGATTCCCTGAAGAAAAAAGAAGCTCATCGCCGGATTGAAGTTCGACTTGATGATGATGCGGCCGTAAAGGAAGGCATGGTCTGCGGCGGCGAGATGGATGTATGGATTGAAACCCAGAATATTTAAATTTGAACGTTTCTAAATTTACAGTGCTTTCAAAATACGATAAAATATAAGGTACAGTCATATGATGAGGCTGTACCTTATTATTTTGTATAAGGAGTTATGAATATGCATTTTGACGCACTTATTCATACCTTTAGGTTCCTTGATATCGTTGATATTTTAACGGTTGCTATCGGTATTTACTATATGTATAAACTGCTTAAAGATACACGGGCAGTATCTCTCCTGAAGGGCCTTGTTATCTTGGCGGTATTGAATTTATTGAGTCATCTGTTAAATCTGTATGTAATCAACTGGATTTTACAACAGGGGATGACGGTACTCCTCTTCGCGTTACCTGTCGTATTCCAGCCGGAATTGCGCCGTGCCCTTGAACAGTTGGGCCGGGGTCGAATTTTCAGCAAGGCTCAGAATGTGAATGAAGAGGAAATGGATATGGCCATCAATGAAGTGATGGCGGCGGCTCGCGTCATGTCCCGTGAACATACGGGGGCACTCATCGTATTTGAACGCGAGGTGGGGTTGAACGATTTCATCGATACGGGCATTCTCATAGATGCCGTATTGAGTCGTGAGCTCATAAAAAATATATTCGTTCCCAGTACACCGCTTCATGATGGAGCCTTGATTATTCGGGACGGACGTATCCGTGCGGCCGGATGTCTGTTGCCGTTAACTGAGGATCGCACGTTGAGTACGGAACTGGGAACTCGTCACCGCGCTGCAATCGGCTTATCCGAACAGACCGATGCGGTCGTTGTCGTTGTCAGTGAGGAAACGGGGACCATCTCTTACACATATGGTGGTCATATTTATCGTCATTTACCGGAAGACCAGATTAAAGAGGCTTTGCGTACCTTTATGGAACGCCCTCGTCAAACCATTACAAGTATGTGGAAATGGAGGGCGAAAAAATGATGATTCATTTGAAACGTAACTGGGTTGCGAAATTACTGTCCATTTTGGCTGCAATCGTCATGTGGTTCTTCATCATGAGGGATCAAAACCCTGTGATGGAGGTTACCTATAATGTGCCGATTCAAGTTCAAAATTTAGAATCCAATTATATCATCGAGGATGCACCGGCATCGGCACGTGTCGTGTTGAGCGGTCCTCGAGACACGATTATTACGATGAAAGCCGATGTACTCAAGGCTTACATCGATGCTTCCGGAGTAAAGCCGGGGCAGAATAATGTGACTATAACTTTCACCCCGCCGGCGGGCATGACGCTTGTGGAGGTTAAACCGGATAATATTACCATCAATGTTGATGAATATGCGGAACGAAAATTACCTGTTGAAATTGTGCCGCTAGGCAAATTTTCCGATGACGTGGCGTTGAAGTCCGTCACGATTGTTCCTAAAGAGGTGACCGTATCGGGGCGTAAACAGCAGGTCAATGCGGCTGCAAAGGTTGTGATGAAGGTAAACCTTACGGGACAGACTAAAAACTTCAGCAGCGTTGGCGCTCTTGAAGCATGGGATAACAGCGGTAATGTATTGGATGTGCATGTCAATCCGGCGCAGGGTCAGGCGCAATATGAATTGAATTTATTGCGCAAGGATAAGGCTGTGCCTATAACCGTACCGACCACAGGAGCCGTAGCCGATGGTTATGAGGTCAAATCTATTACACAATCTCCGTCTCAGCTGACGATTACGGGACGTGAGGAAATTGTGGACAGCGTGAATGAAATTCAAACGGAACCGATTGATATATCCGGTGTGAATACACCGATACAGGGCACATATAATCTAGTATTACCGAACGGTATTAGCAGTAATGTCTCGACGGTGCGTATTAAAATAGATGTTCAGAAGAAAGAAAATACGTAATGTAGGGACTTAAAAATAATCCATGAGGACCGTTGTTCTCATGGATTATTTACGATAGGTGCATAAATGATCAGAATAATAAATCTCCGCGTGGCCGTTACGGTCAAGTCGGATATTAAAGATATTGTAGAAAAGAAATATCCGGCGCTGCGCGGTACAATTCAAACGATTCATGTCGTACGCCGTGCCGTCGATGCTCGAAAGAAACCGAATATCGTATTTGTGTACACTTTGTTTATAGAGGTGGAACACGAGGCGCAGGTTATGAAAAAACTGGACAAACAGAAGGATGTATCCCTGTTTCATGCGGAAGAACCGGAACAGATTGTAATCGGTTCCGTGCCTTTGGCACATCGTCCCGTTGTTATGGGCTTCGGGCCCGCAGGAATGCTGGCCGCTTTTTATCTTGCCCGTGAAGGGTATCGGCCCATCGTTTTTGAGCGTGGTCAGGATGTGGATACGCGCAGTATGGACGTGGAAATATTCTGGAAACAGGGGCTGTTCAAACCGGAATCCAATGTGCAATTCGGTGAAGGCGGTGCCGGTACATTCTCGGACGGCAAGTTGACGACGCGCATTACTCATCCCAGACTTCATGAAATCTCCAAATATTTCGTTGAATTCGGGGCTCCTGAGGAAATCTTGTACAAGCATAAACCTCACGTAGGGACCGATAAATTGCGGACCATGGTGAAAGCCATGCGTGAACGCATCATCGAATGGGGCGGTGAGGTGCGTTTCGGTGCGAAGATAACGGATTTATTTATTGAAAACAATTGTATTGTAGGTGTTGAAGTTAATCACAACGAACGCATCGATACGACTGTCGTTCTATCCGGCGTCGGACATAGTGCCCGCGATACCTATGAAATGCTTCATAAACGGCATGTTGAAATGACTGCGAAGCCTTTTGCTATCGGTGTTCGTATCGAACATGACCAGGCGATTATCGATCAATCGCAATACGGTGTGGAGCCGGCCAGCTTGGGCCTTGGTGCAGCGGAATATTCCTTGGTGTATCACGATAAGGAATCGGGTCGCACCGCATACAGCTTCTGTATGTGTCCCGGTGGTCAGGTGGTGGCCTCCGCATCCGAAGAGGGCGGCGTCGTAACGAATGGTATGAGCTTATACGCCCGCGACAGCGGTGTGGCGAACAGCGCCATCGTCGTGAATGTGGGACCAGACGATTTCGGAACACATCCCCTTGACGGCGTTGCCTTTCAACGTGAATGGGAACGAAAAGCATTTGCCTTGGGTGGTTTCAATTTTCATGCACCGGCTCAGACGGTGGGGCAATTCTTAGGGCTTTCACAGGCTCCGACCGTAACGGATAGCGTATACAGCTATGAACCGGGTGTGGTGAACTGCGATTTGCACGAGTGCCTGCCGGACTATGTGACGTCCGTTCTTGAGCGGGCTTTGCCGTATTGGGGGCGCCGTATTCATGGCTTTGACGATCCGAAGGTGTGCATGACGGGGGTGGAAACTCGCACGTCCGCACCGCTTCGCATAGGACGCAATGAGGAACGTGTGTCGCCTACGGTGGGAGGTTTCTACCCTATGGGGGAAGGCGCCGGTTACGCAGGCGGTATCATGAGTGCCGCCCTCGACGGAGCCGAAACGGCAATTCTATGTATGGCTAAATATGCTAGACCGTCAACTGACAATTAGGATAGCAGGCATCTTATCAACATAGATTAATGAATGTGCATTCATAGGAAAACAATGATTTAGGTTTATTCTATATGTGATATATTGTGATATAATACACAACAGCGATTATAGGTGATTTTGTGAAAGCTTTCACAAAATCTTGGAGGAGGAAGATTATGGCTCGATTATTTGGTACAGACGGTGTGCGCGGAGTGGTCAACGAGTTTTTGACACCTGAGTTGGCATATCATTTGGGACGTGCAGCGGGCACTCATTTCAGTAAGGAAAAGGCGCATCCTACATTTTTGATCGGCCGCGATACGCGTATTTCCGGTTCCATGCTGGAAAGTTCATTGGCTGCAGGAATTTGTTCCGTCGGCGGCAACGTGGTTATCGCCGGTGTAATACCGACTCCGGCTGTGGCATACCTCGTGCAACAACAAGGCTTTGACGCGGGAGCTGTTATTTCCGCATCTCACAATCCCTATCCCGATAACGGTATCAAATTCTTTGACGGCAGCGGCTTTAAATTACCTGATGAAGTGGAAGATCAATTAGAAACCTATGTATACCAAAGTGCGAACAATGAATTGCCTCGTCCGACCGGTGATGGCATAGGCCGCATTGAACATAACAGTAATTTGGCGCATTTTTATGCTCATTTTGTACGTCATACCATCAATACGTCCTTAGACGGTATGACCATCGTGTATGACGGTGCGAACGGTGCCGCATCCAGTGTGGGCCCTGAAATTTTAGCGGGCCTCGGTGCAAAGGTTATCAATATCAATGTCAATCCTGACGGGCTTAACATCAACCATCACTGCGGCTCAACTCATATCGAAGGTCTGCAGGTAGCGGTACAGCAGCATCATGCCGATTTAGGCATCGCCAATGACGGTGATGCGGATCGTTGTCTTTTAGTGGATGAAAAGGGGCAAGTGCTGGACGGCGACCAAATCATGCTGTTATGCGCCCTTAAACTGAAAGAAGAGGGAAAACTCAAAGGTGATACCATTGTAGGTACGGTAATGAGTAATATCGGCTTTCATAAAGCGGCGGAGGAATTGGGCATGAAAACCGTATCGACCGCTGTCGGTGACCGCTATGTACTTGAGTATATGCGCGAACACGATTTATCCATCGGCGGCGAACAGTCGGGTCATGTTATTTTCCTCGACCATAATACGACCGGTGACGGCATGTTGACGGCTGTACAGGTGGCGGCCCTCGTGAAAGAAAAGGGTAAAACGCTTTCCGAATTGGCGGGAATTATGACAAAATATCCGCAAGTCCTTGTGAACGTACGCGTTGCCACAAAGACGGGCTGGGAAGATAATGATCTCATCAAAGCCGCTATCGTGACAGCTGAGGGGGAACTGGGTGATGAAGGTCGTGTACTCGTGCGTGCATCCGGTACGGAACCTTTGATTCGTGTTATGGCGGAAGGACCTGACCAGGAAACATTACAGTCCCTATGTGAGGAAATCGCCGATATCATCGGCAGAGAACAGGGGTTAGCATAAACTTCATATAAAACGGGTATGCCCCCTATATATGTACCTTTGTTCTGCCCTGCGTAAAGTCGCTGCAGGTATATATAGGGGGGAGAGATGAGTGATATTTAAATTTGAATTTGAATAATCTTTTTTATTCCAGGATATTTTAATTTAAAAGGATGATATTATGAAAACCATCGGTTTAATTGGAGGAATGAGTTGGGAAAGCACGATTACGTACTACCAGGTATTGAATGAAACAATCAAGCAAGTTTTGGGAGGGTTACATTCGGCAAAATGTATTTTATACAGCGTTGATTTTGAAGAAATAGAAAAGTGCCAAGCGAATGGTGATTGGAACAGAAGTGCTGAAATCTTATCCGATGCGGCTCAGTCCCTTGAAAAGGCCGGTGCTGATTATATTGTTATATGCACGAATACAATGCATAAAGTGGCGGATGAAATAAAAAGACATATTCATATTCCTCTTCTTCATATTGCGGAAATGACTGCAGTAGAGCTAGAAAAATCAGGTATTACAAAGGTAGGTCTACTTGGTACCAAGTACACGATGCAACAAGATTTTTATAAATGTATCTTAGAAAATAGGGGCATTCATGTTGTTATCCCTAATGAAGAGCAAGTCGAACTTGTGAATGATATTATATACAATGAACTGTGTTTAGGTATTATTTCTAATAAATCTAAACAACAATACTTAAATATTATTGGCGATTTGGTAAAATCTGGTGTACAAGGTGTTATTTTAGGCTGTACTGAAATTGGATTGCTTGTTAAACAGGATGATACGGATATACCGTTATTTGATACTACATTGATACATGCAAAAAATGCGGCGTTGATTTCTATTGACAAGGCATAAATATAAAAAGCAACGTACTAAATGAACTGTACCTCCAAAGATTATGGTCAATTTTGGAGGTGCAATTTATAAATGACGTTGCTTTTTGTTTTTATATTATTGTTTATCCGCCACAACTAGTTTATATCCGTTAAGGCTTATATTAGCCCCTGTGGTGTCTTCGTTTTCAATGGATGTTACATAGCTGTCGCCCGTGAGCACCCAACTGGAATCTTTGCTGAGTTTTACGGTTACGTTTTTAGATGCATTGTCGGGATTAATCGCGCCGACGAGGCTTGATCCGTTTGTCATGTCCAATGCGACGGAACTGATGGAATCCGCTAAGATATTACCGTTCAAAGCCTGGTTGCTTGTTCGGAGTTTGAGATGTCCGCCGTTTTCTCCCGCTTTACCCCAGCGCGTGTCGGCTGCGGATTTCACCAATGTCGTCGTATTCGGCATAGAGATCGCATTATTCGTCAAGTTCGCTTCGGCAGTGGTGTTGTTTACATAGAGAAATGCGCCGGTGGATAGGGTGGTAAGGGTATTGTTTTCCGCCTTGAGTCGGGCAATGCCGCTTTCAGCATCACCGGAGAAACTTTGGTAAAGCATAAAGCCGTTATCTTTGTAGCCTGTTACCGTTGAGTTTGTAAGGGTAATGGAATTTTTTCCTTCCACGACACCGATTTCACTGTTTCTCGCTTCACCGTTTATATTGTTCGCCGTAATATTGCCGGTTGAGTAGATTACAGGACTGCCTGAGCCTGATGTGGTGAGCTTCGCCGAATCCGCATTGATAGTGCCTTCACCGCGATCTGTGGCCAGCGTTGCGGAATGATCCCCTTCGGTGGTGATGGTCAGGTCTTTGCCGTTTACGATTCCTTTATAGGTCGCGTCAAGGCCGCGTGACGAATTGCCTTTTGTGTGGATGTTTGCATTTTCCACATTGATAACGGAGCCTTCGCCGGTTGCGAAGAGGGCGTTGGAACCGTTTGCATTGGATGTAATATTACTGTCCTTAATGTTGATTTGACTGCCTTCGATGCTTAGGACAATCGCATTTTGACCGCGGAAGTTACTGTTGTCATCGCTCGTCGTGTTGCCTGTTTTGTCCAATTCGCAACCTATAACATTGACGGTTGCACCGTTTTTGCCGATGAGAGCATTCTGATCCGCTGTCGTGCTTGTTACGAATTCGTGGGATACGGTCTGATTTTCCGTGATCACGGATGTACCTGTGAAAGTACCCGGATTCGCTTCGGGTTGTGGTGCATTCGGCATACCTTTAGGGGGATTTCCCGGAGGCGGATTGCCGTTTGGCGGTGTATTTGTCGGCATGGATTCTGCATCAGCTTGAGTCGTTGGCATCTGCTGTTGCTGCGTAACCGCGTTGGAAACGGATGGGCTCTGTTCAACTGTTGCCGCAAAGGTCGGAGCAAAGGCCAAGGCGGATAATGCCGCACCGAATACGGCGGGAACCACCCAGCGACGCAGCTTGGCATAATTGCGCTTGTTTTTATAGGATACTTTATTCTTTTTTGTTGTATTTTTTTGTGCATTCTTAACCATAATAGACTCCTTTATATGACTACTCATATATTAGTAGTCACCAAACTTCAATCAAGGAAACGCAATAAAATATAATTGCATAAAATTAAGAATGATAGGAGTATATTAGAGAAGGATGAAACGGCGATGAAATGATACCGGCGCTTGAACTTCATCCCTACTTTCACGTATAATATTATTTGGTATATATTCATACCGATAGGTCTGCCGTATCCTAAAGAAAGGAGTCCCGTAATTCGTAAAGGCGAATAGCGCAGGTACCCGGCGAAGGCAGTCGTCAGGGTCGACGAGGTGAAGGGTTATCGAATCATCAGCGGATGCTCTTCCGGCCTCTCAGGTCGTAACAAGTAAAGCAAAGCCAATCGGTGACGATTGAACAAAGGTTACTTGAAAGAGATGTTTAACAAAATGAATTATGAACCATAAGGGCCCTGTGCCCTATAGGAGGAAACACATATGTGCGGTATCGTTGGATACATTGGCTTTAATCAAGCATCAGATTTTTTATTGGACGGTATGGCAAAATTGGAATACCGCGGTTATGATTCCGCCGGTATCGCTGTTATCGGTCCTGAAAATGTTATTAAAATTCAAAAAAAGGTAGGACGTCTCTCCAATTTAGAGACTAACGTGAAAGCGGATCCTAATGAAGGAACTGTAGGTATCGGACATACTCGTTGGGCTACACATGGTCGTCCATCCGATATGAATGCGCATCCTCATGCATCTGAAGATGGTAAATTTGCCGTTGTACATAACGGTATTATTGAAAACTATATGCCTTTAAAAGAGGAACTCATCGCAAAAGGCTATCATTTCAAATCTGAAACGGATACAGAAGTGGTTGCACATTTATTGGAGGATATGTACGATGGCGATTTCGTCGGTACTGTTCGTCGCATGCTGAATCGTGTAGATGGTGCGTATGCTCTCGAAATCATCTGTGCCGATGAACCGGATAAAATTATTTGTACGAAGAAAGAAAATCCTTTGGTTATCGGTCTCGGCAAAGGGGAAAACTTTGTTGCGTCCGATATTCCGGCTATCATCAACTACACACGCGATACATATATCTTGAATGACGGTGAACTTGCTATCGTTACACGTGATAATGTGGCCGTATTTGACCGTGAAGGTAACGCTGTCGACAAAGAGGTGTTCCACGTCAACTGGAATGCTGAAGCCGCTGAAAAGGGCGGTTATGAACACTTTATGTTGAAGGAAATTCACGATCAGCCTAAGGCCGTGCGTGATACGTTCGGCACTCATATTTCCGAGGATGGTAAAACGGCGGTATTTGATGAACTTAACTGGACTGCTGACGATGTGGCGGCTTTCAACAAAATCCTCATCGTTGCGTGCGGTACTGCATATCATGCAGGTCTTGTGACGAAACAATATATTGAAAGCTTGGCGCGTATTCCCGTAAGCGTTGAAATCGCATCCGAGTACCGCTACAGTAATCCGTTGACTGATGACAAAACATTGTGTATCGTAATCAGTCAATCCGGTGAAACATCCGATACATTGGCCGCTTTGAAAGAAGCGAAACGCCTTGGTGCAAAATCGTTGGCTATCACAAATGTGGTAGGTTCCAGTATTTCCCGTGAAGCTGATAACACCGTTTACACATGGGCGGGTCCTGAAATTTCCGTAGCATCCACAAAAGCCTATACTACACAGCTTGTAGCGGGACTTTTATTCGCGGTATATCTCGGTCAGTTAAACGGGAAAATGGATGCTCAGATAGGGGCGGACATTTTAAGCGGCATCAAAGAATTACCGAACTTGATTCACGAAATCTTTGAAGTGGATGAGGATATGAAAGCATTCGCTAAGCATTACGGTTTTAAATCCGATGCGTTCTTCCTTGGCCGTGCCATCGATTATGCGGTAGCTATGGAAGGGGCTTTGAAACTGAAAGAAATTTCTTACATTCATGCGGAAGCCTATGCAGGCGGCGAATTGAAACACGGTACATTGGCCCTCATCGAGGAAGGTGTTCCTGTTATCGCTTTGGCGACACAGGAAGATGTATACGATAAGATGATCAGCAACATCCGCGAAGTAAAAGCGCGTGAAGCCATCGTTATCGGCATCGGCATGAAGGGTGATGACGAGTTGTCCAAGCACGTGGATCATACGATTTATGTGCCTCGTGCGAATAAGTTTATCGCGCCTATCCTGGCGGTTGTGCCGTTGCAATTATTGGCATATTATGCTGCGATTACACGCGGTGCGGACGTGGATAAACCTCGTAACCTCGCAAAATCCGTAACAGTAGAGTAATATACATGACCAACAGGGCTTAAGTCCTGTTGGTTTGTTCACTATAGGGAGTTTATTATGGCAGTTATATTTTCCGGCATCCAGCCGAGTGGGGAATTAACACTGGGCAATTATTTAGGGGCCTTACGTAATTTTTTAGACTATCAAGATACAGATGAATGTTATTATTGTATCGTTAACCAGCATGCGATTACCGTACCGCAGGATCCGAAGGAGCTATTCCAGAATACGCGTAATCTGGCGGCCTTGTACCTTGCTGTCGGACTCGATCCGAAGAAGGTGACATTGTTCGTTCAATCCGAAGTGCCCGAGCATGTTAAACTCGGTTGGGTTATGCAATCTATCAGCTATGTAGGTGAATTGGAACGCATGACACAGTACAAGGATAAGTCTCAAAAGCAGGGGGATTCCATTCCGACCGCATTGCTTACGTACCCACCGTTGATGGCGGCGGATATTCTGCTATATGGTACAAACTATGTGCCTGTCGGCGATGACCAGAAGCAACATCTTGAGTTGACCCGTAACTTGGCGGAACGTTTTAACCGTCGTTTCGGGGAAACCTTTGTGATTCCTGAAATCAAGGTCGGTGAAGGCGGCGCTCGCGTCATGAGTCTGCAGGAACCGACGAAGAAGATGAGTAAGTCCGATGATAACCAGAATGCGACGATTCGCCTGCTCGATGCACCGGATCAAATCGTGAAGAAATTGAAACGGGCTCAAACGGATTCGGATAATGCCGTTCGTTATGACAAGGACAATAAACCGGGAATTTCCAATTTGATGGGCATTTACCGCGCTATTACAAAGGATAGCTACGAAACAATCGAAGACCTGTATGCCGGTAAGGGTTACGGCGTATTTAAATCCGATATCGCCGACTTACTGGTGGCAACACTTGAACCGATTCAGCAGCGTTACCATGAATTGATTACGAGCTCCGAGCTCGATACAATTCTTGATGAAGGTGCTGAAAAGGCACATGCCAAGGCTAGCCGTATGTACCGTAAGGTCGAACAGGCTATGGGCTTGTGCCGCAAATAAAATCATATATTAAACTTTATTATCCGTGAGGCAAACCATGACGAAAAAAGAGGCGATGGAACGCTTTTCATCAGGAAACGTACAACAGAGCATAGAAATACATCGGTGGGTACAGTGGATCGGTCGTATCCTCGGCGTGTTGGGGTGCGTGCTTTTGGTGCGCTATATGCCGTCCGAATGGGCTGCGCGTTTGTGGTACTATCTACTGCTGCTTTGCATATTGTGGTGGCTCCATGGATTAGGTGAAAGCATCGCTTTCATCTGTGAAAAGGGCCTCGTGTTAAAACGTAGGCCTCTTTCTTTTAGAGAGTACTTTCACAGTCTGTTTAACAGGGATGAGTACTATGTATTTGTCGATTATGAGCATATCATCGGATTTACCGAAGCGTGGCGAGAACTGCAGGCTATGAACCAGCATGGCGGAATTTATGTGATTCCTTTGGATATACAACTCGTATCGTACAAGGATAAAATGGTTATGATGGATGCGATTCACAGAAATTCTTCAAATTAGTTATTTACAACTTTAATGAACTAAAGTATAATACATTCATCAGATAAATTAATTCGTAGTGAAGGTGGTCTATGTGCCCCGTGGAGGATAATGATGAATTGGAAAAAAGTGATGGCAATCGGCCTTGCAGCGGTATCTATGATGGCTTTCATAAGCGGCTGCGGCAGCGATACGAAAACGAATAACGGCGAACTACCTAAAAAGGTTGTTATCGGGTTGGACGACAGCTTCCCGCCTATGGGCTTTAAAGATGAAAAGGGCGAAATCGTAGGTTTTGATATCGATATGGCGAAAGAAGCGGCTAAACGTGCCGGTATGGATGTAGAATTCAAAGCCATAGACTGGTCCAGTAAGGAAGCGGAACTGAAATCCAAGAAAATCGACGCATTATGGAATGGATTAACTATCACTCCGGATCGCGAAAAAAACATCGCCTTCTCCAATCCGTATATGAAGGATAAACAATATATCATCGTTCGTAATGACGATGATTCTGTTAAGGCTAAAGCTGATTTAGCGGGTAAGGTGATAGGCGTACAACAGGCCAGCACCGGTGAACAGGCATTGAAAGATGATCCAAGCGGTAAAACCGTTAAAGATATTAAATCCTATGCGGACTTCGTAAGTACATTTATGGATCTTGGCATCGGACGTGTCGATGCGGTTATCGCTGACGGAGTGGTTGCCCGTTACCTGATGACAAAAGAACCGGGTAAATACAAAATCGTAGAAGGTACCGACTATGGTGTTGATGACTTTGCCGTAGGGTTCCGCAAAGAAGACACTGCATTGCGTGAAAAAATCAATGGTATTTTAGCGGAAATGAAAAAAGACGGTACTGCCGATAAGTTTGCTGAAAAATGGTTGGGTTCCGGTGCGGACTTGGATAAGAGCGATGCTAAATAGCACGATTCGTGATATACTAATAATGCTATGGTCAGCCTGTACAACTGATAATTAAAGAACGAAATGTACACTAGAGAAGTGGCCGAAAAGCCTCTTCTCTAGTCGTGTTTTGAAGGAGTATTTAATGGATTATTTATTGCAGATTATCCCTACCATCGCAGATGGGCTGAAGGTAACCGTATCGCTGTTCTTTGTGGTATGGATCTTATCGATTCCGGGCGGTATTTTACTCGCATTATTGCGATTGTCCAAACTGCCGTTAGTGGATAAAATCGTTGAAGCCTTCGTGTATTTGATGCGTGGCACACCATTGATGTTACAAATTTTATTCATGTATTATGCATTGCCAATCATCACGGACGGCGCGATTCAGATGGATGACGCTACAGCGGCCGTTATTACATTTGTGCTGAATTACGCCGCCTACCTTTGTGAAATCTTCCGCGGTGGTATTCAGTCTATTTCCCGTGGTCAATACGAAGGGGCGAAGGTTCTCGGCTTTACGTATGCACAAACGATGCGTACCATCATATTACCGCAAATGTTCAAACGCGTTCTGCCTCCGTTGGCTAATGAAACCATCAACTTATTGAAGGACACATCTCTCGTGTACGTCTTGGCGATGAATGATATTCTGCGCATTACAAAATCGATTGTGCAGCGGGATTTCGATATTTCCGCTTTCATTGTGGCGGCCGTTTTCTATTTAATCTTCACCTTTATTTTGACGAATATCTTCAACTACTTGGAAAAACGATTTGCCGTATATGAAGATTAAGCTGTTTCTGTACTAGTCTGTCGTAGATGAGTGTTTGGGTGACGTTCATGTAAATTGCTATGTGCATAGTGTATGCATAGCATGTGTATTTTCCCGTGTAAATAAACTTGTATATATGAACTCGATTAATACGACTAATTAAGAGGTAGTTATGACATTTGTGAATATGGAGCGCATCGAAAAGCGCTTTAACAATCAGCCTGTGTTGCGCGACGTGTCGCTCAGGATGGATCGGGGGGAAATCGTATCCATCATCGGTCCTTCCGGTTCCGGTAAATCCACATTTTTGCGATGCTTGGGGCAACTCGAAACCATCGATGGCGGATCTATTACTGTTGATGGGACCGTTCTTGCGAGCACTGATGAAAGCGGTGCCGTAAAATATGCGGATTCTCAGACTCAACATGATTTACTGTTGCGCATGGGCATGGTATTTCAATCGTTTAACTTATTTCCGCATATGACGGTGCTTGACAATATCATGATTGCTCCGCATATGGTTAAAGGGATGAAAAAAGAAGATATCCTGCCGATCGCTGAACGATTGCTGAACAAGGTCGGCTTGTGGGAGAAGCGTGACATGTATCCGTCGCGTTTATCCGGCGGGCAACAGCAGCGTGTGGCTATCGCCCGCGCTTTGGCGATGAATCCTGAAATCATGCTCTTTGATGAACCGACATCGGCCCTTGATCCGGAGTTGACCGGAGAGGTATTGAAAACGATAAAACAACTGGCGGATGACCACATGACGATGATCATCGTCACTCATGAAATGAATTTTGCCCGCGAAGTATCGGATCGCGTTATTTTCATGGCGGACGGTGTCATTCAAGAGGAAGGATCGCCGGAACAAATTTTTACGAATCCTCAGTCTCCAAGAACTAAGGCTTTCTTGGATAATATGTTATAAGGAGAAGCTATGAAACTACGTTTAACCGCAGCGTTTATGGTTGTGACAGCACTTGTGGGGCCGTTGGCTATGGCGGCAGATACGGAAGCGACGCCTCACGCTATTGTGGAATCGCAAAAGGATTCGGCATCCATTTTGCCGGCTCAGTATAAGTCGTATGCGACAAAGATGAATACGGTTGTAAAGGATTATAAAAACGGATATACTTTCACCATTCCGTGGCGTGTTTCCGACGGTGTCATGGTGGATATGGATGTGCGCAGTGAAAGCGGACATATTCAGGGGTATTCTTTCAACTTGGCGGGACCAACCCAGGAGGATTCGTATACGGTTTCTTTCACGAAACGCAACAATACGCCACAGGACGGTGTATCTCAGAAGGAATGGAACACGACTTGGTACGGTGTGCCGATTAAGGGCTTGAGCAATGAGCAATATCTCAGCATCTGGCGTCAGCACAGCGATGTATTCGATGCGAATGATATCGAGGGCGGTTTTTTCGCTAAAAAAGGTGCCACCGCGGCCCGTTGGAACCGAACTACGCCGAAATCCTATGCGGAGATGACCTCTACGGAGTCTGTTCAATCCGTTTTTGAAGCGGAGTTTATCATGGATAAGGATCCGACTCATCGATATAATTTGGCCAGCACCTATCCTCCGTTCCAAAAGGATTTTATGGAACAGGGATTGCTCGAAACGACGATACCGTCATTTGAGTTATTGAACCGCAAGAGTGGGTCAGGCACCATTAAAGGCGTACAGAAAATGCTTGCCGGTACGAGTGATATCAACGTAGTGGAAGGAATTAAATTTACATATCCGAAGGGCTTTACACGGATTAACGAAAAAGGGAAAATAGCATTTGCCAAGAACAACGTGCGACTCGATATTGAATCTTTCACAATTCCTGTACAGGCGGTCAGCTCCGGTGTGCCTACGATGATGGGGAAACAGATGCTGGGCGATTACTATGTGAAACAGCTGGTGGAGGTGAATAAGGCCACGATTTCACGGTATGAAACGCATATCGTAGACGGAAATGTGATGTTCTACATTGCGGGACATATGAAGAACCCGAATACGGCTGATACATCCGCAGCGGCACAGGTATCCTTCGGAGCGACTATCATTCTCGGCAATGAAGGCAATGTGGCCGTGGCACGCATGATCGGACCTGCAGGTGTAACCTTGGCGACACCTGAATTTATCGACATTTTGGACGGCTTTAAATTGACTACGACGTTGAATACCAACCAATCATCCCAAGTCTTATAAAATCATATTACGTATTATGATATGCAGAAATTTGTATTATTTGCATAATTTTTAAAAATCTGTGCTATAATGAGTATAAATCCTCTGAGAAAAAGAGGAGTTTTCCTTGCTTGTCTAGAATATAGTAATATAGGCTAAACAATCTTTGATCATATCCCCTTTGAGGGATTAGAAATAGGAGGGGTTATTATGGTTACCTACAAAACTATTGTCGTACCTACAGACGGCTCTGAAAATGCTAAGCGCGCATTGGAACATGCTCTCGCTGTAGCGGATCGCAACCACGCTGAATTGATTGTTGTTCACGTTGCTAATATTGTGTCTGCTATTTCCAATTTTGATCAAACTCCGATTTCCGGTGGTTATGTGTCCGAACAAATTGCTGAGGACATGGAGGAAACCGGCAAGGAAATCTTGAATGATGTGGTGAAAGAAATCCCTGCAGGTGTTAAGGTTAAAAGTGTATTTGAAGTTGGTTCTCCTGGACCTGCATTGCTCGCTGTGGCAAAAAAATATAATGCGGACCTTATCGTAATGGGTAGCCGTGGTCTCGGACCATTGAAAGGTTTATTCATGGGTAGTGTAAGTAGCTATGTGACTAGCCACTCTACATGTCCTGTACTAATCATTAAATAATTATCGTCATAAGATGTTATAAATGAATTACATAAAGAGGCTTTGTTCTATGAACAAAGCCTTTTTTTATGTATAATATACCTATAATACATAGAAAGGGGATACCGATGGGGGACACAAAAGAATCTTTAATCAAGTTAGCGGAACTATTTAAAATCCTTGGTGATCCGACACGCCTTACAATAGTGGAATTATTGTTGGATAATGAAATGTGCGTCAATCATATTGCGGAGACGATGGGGATGGGACAATCCGCCATATCTCATCAGCTGCGCGTGTTGCGTCAGGCTCGACTTGTTACATATCGTAAAGAAGGCAAGACCGTGTATTATTCACTCGATGATGATCACGTGGAAGGCCTTGTGCGAATGGGTATGGAACACGTGGCGCATCAATAGAGTTCAATTTGAGGTTGCTTTCAAATATAGAAGCTTGATATATAAAATTTTGAATACAGCATATAAAAACACATCTCGTCGCTTGTACGAGATGTGTTTTGTATTATTTCAATTTATGGGATTAAATTTGCAACACATTTTGTGCTATAATCCTGTTTTTGGTTAATATAACGGGAATAAATAATATGCCAACGTGATAAATATAGGCATGGTCACAGCCGATAAAATGGTGGATCCCATGACGACCTGTGTCGCATATTCCGGATTGTTTTTCATTTCGATAGCGATGAGGGCCATATTGATGGCGCTCGGTACGCTGTAGGTGATGACGAGGGTTTGCGCCGCAATGGGATGCATCGGGCCGTAGAACAGGATAAAGCAGACTGTTACAGCTGCGGCGAGGAGCGGGCTCACGATGAGTCTCAGACTGCTCGCCAATAAGACATCGGATTTGAAGAAATTCAGCGGCGTTCTGTTGATTTGCACACCTAAAGCGAGCATCGCAATCCCTACAAAGGCTTGTGCGAATATCGTAAGAGGTGCGTAGGCGAAGATATTGTGCAAGTCGTAAGGTAACAGCTTGCATAAGAGGGCTAGGGGCACGGCGTAGACCATGGGCATGTGAAATACAACTCTGAGTGCATCGCGTGAACTCAATCGGCCCGCACCGGCCTGGTAGAAACCGAAGGTGTTGCTCGTGATGGTCTGAATAACCATAATCGATACGACACTTAGGATACCGAGTTCCGCATAGGGGGTGGTACCGTTGACGACATAAGGAACATTGCTGAATACGAAGAGCGCAAGCGCTACCCCCATATTACCGCAGTTATTGAACATAACGCAGTTTTTCAGGGTCGCTATCTTGGCGATATCGTATCCGTTTAGCCGCCCCACGATATCTGAAATGATATAGTTCAGTATGAGTACACAGATGGCACAAAGTACGATTTCCAATGTGCTCCACGAAAACTTGGCTTCATATAAGGCTTTAAAGACAAAGGCCGGTAACAGTATATAGAAATTGAGTTTGCTCAGCGTGTATAAATCGAGCTTGAATTTTCTATCTAATACATAACCCATGCCGATGAGCATAAATATAGGGACCATGGAATTGATAAAAATATGGCCTATTAATTCGAATAAATTCATCATCTCACCTGAAATTTCTTTATTGATATGATATAAAATATGACGCTTTGAGCATGAATGTATACATTTGTTATACAGGTATAGCGCATATAGATGTTATAATATTTGCTATTATTATCATACCATAGTATGTATATTTTGGGACCTTAAATTTTATCCATTATTCATGCTTATCATATACATTACTAGCATTTATGCATAGTGGTGTGAAAGTATACAGTCAAAGAGAAATTTTTATAGTATAATATGAATATATCGTATGTTTAGTATGTCGTATGAGTATCACCGTTGACGATACCATGGCTTTCATAGAATGGAGCGATATGGGATACGCAGGAGGAATCATGAAGAAAATTCTGGCACTGTTAATGAGTATTTGTATGATTGCATTTTTGGCAGGTTGCGGTAATGACGGCAGTAAAACTGCAGACTCAGCAAAGCCGAGTACGTCCGAAAAGATTACCGTTCAAGCGGCGGCTAGTCTCAAAGGAGCCCTTACCGAATTGGCAGATACGTATAAGAAAGACCATCATTTAGCGGATGACCAAATTGCTATTAACTTTGCAGGCTCCGGTACATTGCGTCAACAAATCGAACAGGGCGCACCGGCAAGTCTGTTTATTTCTGCGGACGAAAAGAACATGAAAATGTTACAGGAAAAGGACCTTGTAACTGATGTAAAACCGTTTGTTACGAATGAATTGGTTCTAGTTGTTCCGAAAGGTCAACCTCAAATCAGCTTGGATCAAATCACGACGGTGAAGCGTATCGTGTTGGGTAATCCTGAAACGGTACCGGCCGGTAACTACGGTAAACAGGTCTTAACAAAGATGGGCGTATGGGATCAAGTTGAACCGAATGTGGTATACGCAAAAGACGTTAAAGCCGTAACGGCTTCCATCAGCCAGGGCGCAGGGGATGCAGGTTTTATTTATAAAACGGATGCCATCGCGGCAGGCGATGCGGTGCAAATCGCGGCGGTAACACCTGCGGATTCCCATGATCCAGTTATCTATCCTATCGGTATTATTAAGAAGTATGACAATGCATTGGCAAAAGACTTCTATCAATATGTGATGAGCGACGAAGGTAAAAAGGTACTGGAAAAATACGGCTTCTCTACCGAAAAATAAACTTAAAACGCTAGCTTTGAGGGCTAGCGTTTTATTATGATAGAATGAACATAATGAATTATGTATTTTAAGAAAGGGGGCAACTATGAGTCCTTTATGGTTGTCTATCTGGGTGGCAAGTGTTGCCCTCGTGTTTGTTATCATCGGCGGACTGATTACCTGTTTCTTGATGAATCAATGTCGCTGGAACGGCATTGCTGTCATTGATGCTATTCTCACGCTGCCTCTTGTGCTTCCTCCTGTGGTTGTAGGTTTTGCGCTACTTATGATATTTACGCCCGGTTATGCTTTCGGGGCATGGCTTGAAAGCCACGGTTTGGGCGTTGTTTTTTCCGCGGCCGGTGCCGTTGTGGCATCTTCTGTCATCGCCTTTCCGCTGTTTTATCAGACGGTGCGTTCCGCGTTGCAGTCCGTGGATCATAACATGGAGGATGTGGCGCGTACATTGGGGGCGTCGGAGCTGCGTATCTTCTTTACCATATCGATTCCGTTGGCTTGGAAAGGCATTTTGACGGGCAGTATTCTCGCTTTTTGTCGTGCCATGGGCGAGTTCGGGGCCACTATTCTGATTGCCGGCAATATTCCGGGGCTCACACGCACTATGCCGCTTGCGATTTACTCCTATGTAGAGGCGGGACAGTATATGGACGCCTTTGAACTGGTTATTTATATCTGTGTGCTTACATTGGCTTTATTGAGCGGTATTCATATCCTTACAAAGGGAACTTTATTCCGTCAAATCGATCACAATTAGGGAGGGGACTATGATAACTTTTTCTTTTTCCGTAGTCAGACCTTCTATTATTGTGAAAGCTGACGGTGTTTTATCGAATGGAATTACGGTTTTGACGGGGCAGTCCGGCAGTGGTAAAAGCACTTTCATTAAGTGTGTTGCAGGCCTTGTAAAGCCTACGACGGGCATCATTCGTTATGATGCGACCACCTGGGTGGATAGAGACAGAAAAATTTGGGTGCCGGCACAGGATCGGCAGGTAGGTTATATGCCGCAAGGGAATATCGTATTTCCTCATTTGTCGGTGGAAAACAATATCAAGTACAGTAAACGCGGAACGCCTGAAATGTGTGAGAACCTATTGGCGCGATTGGGTCTTGAAAAGTACCGCCATACAAAGGCGGGACAGTTATCCGGCGGTGAGCAGCAGCGAGTCGCGTTGGGACGTGCTCTTTACTCGAAACCGACCATATTGTTGCTGGATGAACCGTTATCGGCGCTCGACTGGACTCTGCGTAAACATGTGCGCGAGGATTTGGTATCCATTATCCGAGAGTGGGAGGTGCCTTGTGTATGGGTGACTCATGACGAGAGTGAAGCTGCAACGGTAGGTGATCGTCATTGGACCTGTGAAGGGGGGCATATTGTTATACCGGGAAATGGATAGCATTATATGGTATGCAGGCGTCGCATTGAACGGCAACAATTATTTTGTTGTATATAACATAAATGCATTGAATTTAACATAAATGTTATTGCATATGACGTATAATAATGTTATAAATAGAGTATAAAAATATATTGCCACTAGGGGTGCTTTTGCTGAGATTGAGTATTCAAAACCCTAGACCTGATCCGGATAATACCGGCGTAGGAAAGTGGAGTGATACAGAATGCATAACGAGACCATTCCATTTTGGATGGTCTTTTTTTGTCGGTTATTTGTAAAGCACCCGGAGTGGAGGAGGAATGAAGGTATAGGAGGTATTATGAAGCTGCATACTGCATTGTCTATAGCCGGTACGGACCCGAGCGGCGGAGCCGGCATTATGGCTGATTTAAAATCTTTTCAGAGCCGTCAGGTTTACGGTATGGCCGTTGTCACCTCTGTAGTCGCTCAAAATACGACAGGCGTTCATCATGTGGAGCATGTGTCTCTTGAAAGTATTGAGCAACAGCTGCACGACGTTTATTCGGATATTGAGCCGGAAGCGGTCAAGACGGGGATGATCGCCTTACCGGAGATGATGGATGTAATGTATCCCTATTTGAATCGATCTATTCCGTATGTAATGGATCCCGTCATGATTGCCACCAACGGAGACAGACTTGTATCCGATGAAGCAATAAATTTTCTGAAAATGAAGCTTATCCCATTGGCCAGTGTGGTAACGCCGAATCGCAGTGAGGCGGAGGTTCTGGCGGATATGTCTATTTCATGTGAAAGTGACATCGCTACGGCGGCAAAGCGCATATTATCAGACATGGGACCGCAGGTTGTCGTTATCAAGGGCGGACATATAGGAAGAGATGCGACGGATTATGCTTTCACAAAAACGGGGGAAGCCCGTTGCTGGACGAGCCCCAAATACGATACGGTTCATACGCATGGTACGGGCTGCACCTTTTCGGCGGTTATTACGGCGGAACTCGCCAAGGGGCGTGATGTGATGGATGCGATCGGTTTCGCAAAGGAGTATATTTCATTTGCCATTAAGCATAATCCGGGGCTAGGGCATGGTTGCGGTCCCGTTAATCATATGGCGATGAAACAATAGCAATGAGCGATGAATAAGACTATAGAGGTGAGTGATGAGAAATCAGGAAAATCCGTATATGGGCGGTCGAACATGGCCGGAATTCCATATACTACAGGAATTACGAACGAAAAATCCCCTTGTAATCTGTATTACTAATGATGTGGTTAAGGCGTTTACCGCTAACGGGTTATTGGCAGCAGGGGCTTCTCCGGTGATGAGTGAATGTGTGGAGGATTTGGAAAACCTCATTGTTCATGCATCGGCTATGCTCATCAATATCGGAACGGTAACACCGGATACATTTGAATACTATAAATCCGCTTTGTGTCTGGCGAAACAGCATCGTGTACCGGTCGTACTGGATCCCGTCGGTTGCCACGCCGGAGCTTATCGTTTATCCGTTGCGCTGGATTTATTGAGGACTCAAGGTATATCCTTGCTACGGGGCAATCAAAGTGAGATTAAAGCTGTTTATGAAGCTCTTTGTAACGATAAACATGAGTCCCTGCCCGGTAGCGGGCAAGGTGTCGATGGCGGACAGGTTGAAGATATTTCTTCTGTAACATATAATGTATCTCGATTACTTCATTGTCCTGTCGTTGCCACGGGAGAAATTGATTGTGTGTCTGACGGTACACGTGTTTACGGCGTGCCTCACGGACATTCTCTGATGGCATCCGTGACGGGAACAGGCTGTTTACTCGGTGCTGTACTGGCGGCCTTTTTAAGCATTGCCCGGACCGTTTCAAATCGGCTCTCTCAGGCGGAATTTTTAGCGTATGTTCTGGCTTATTACGATATTGCCGGTGAAAGGGCCGCTGAATCATGCGGTATGGTACCGGGCAGTTTCGGCACGGCTTTCATCAATGAACTGTATACGATGGATGATACGGCGCTGCATGATGTCGATGTGATGCGATCCGTAGTAGTACCTGAACAGTTGAAGGTATATTTTATATGCGGTACGCAGGATGTAGGTTATAGGGACGATGTATTACTGAAGACCGTTGAAGCCGCATGTAGAGGTGGCGTGACCTGCTTTCAGTATCGGGAAAAAGGGAGTAATACTCTAAACGGAAGCGATAAGTTTGCAATGTCACAGAAACTGAAAGATATTTGCGCCGCATATCATGTGCTTTATATCGTTGATGACGATGTGGAGCTTGCCGTGGCTGTCGGTGCGGACGGTGTTCATGTGGGGCAGAAGGACATGAATCTGGAGTCTGTTCGCAACCATATGGGACATAAGGTTGTGGGCATTTCGATTCACTCACAGGAAGAACTGAAGCAGACAGATATCGGCTATGCTGATTATGCAGGAATCGGTCCGGTGTATCCGACGGGCAGTAAAGCCGATGCGCAAGCCCCATGTGGACCTGAGCGGATTGGAGAATTGCAGCGTGCAGGTCTATCGTTGCCGATTGTAGGAATTGGAGGCGTTACACTGGATAATGCTGAGGAAGTTTTGCATGGCGGTGCATGCGGTGTGGCGGTTATTTCGGCTATAGCCGGTGAGGATGATCCTTGTGAGGCGGCACAACAGCTGACACAAATATTGAAAGATAAATAGAAAGGTAAATTAAATATTAGAGTGCGATAAAGGCAAAAAAAAGACGATGACCGGAGTCATCGTCTTTCGTATTTTAAGGAAGTTGTCAGTGCATACTGAATAGAGGTTATCTGCACTTGCAGTTTTATAAGATCTGTACTTACAGATTAGATGGATTCTACAAAACGGTGGAAGAATGCTTGTGGATGTGCACAAACTGGGCACACTTTAGGAGCTTCTTCACCAACGTGGATGTAACCGCAGTTAGCGCAAATCCATGCTACCGGTTGATCGTTGTGGAATACTTTATTCCCGGAAACCTGAGCTGCTAATGCAAGGTAACGTTGTTCATGGCGAGCTTCGATTTTGCCAACTTCGCGCATTTGGAAAGCGATTTTAGCAAAGCCTTCTTTTTCAGCTTCGTCAGCGAATTCTTTATACATTGTAGTGTGTTCATAGTTTTCGCCTGCAGCAGCGTCGCGAAGGTTAGCTTCGATATCGGAAGATACATCGCCACCATGAAGCGCCTTGAACCACAATTTAGCATGTGCGGATTCGTTATGAGCTGTTTCTTCGAAATAATCAGCGATTTCGTTCATGCCAGCTTTACGAGCAGCGGATGCGTAGAAAGTATATTTTTGGAATGCTTGAGATTCGCCTGCGAATGCAGCTTGAAGATTTTTTTCAGTATTAGAACCTTTTAATTCTGCCATGTTCATTTCTCCTTTGTACTTACAGTTTTCTTAGAATGTTACTTAACGTTTTATTTTCATAACCACTTGGTTGTGAAAGCGATACATGTAGGAATACTTATTCCTCGCATTAAATGACTACTTAAGTTTAGATAAAATAGAATACTTATTCTGAAAGTTTTATCGACGACTTCGTCATAGTTAAGAATACCTATTCTTTAGTGAAAGAGGCACTTGCCTGTTCCTGTAATCAGTACTTACTTAACTCATCTGTTTAGCACTTGCTTATGTAACAGTTTTATATACAATGGTCTATCCGTATACTTAACGAATAATCATTGTTGACTATATTGTAACATACTAAATGAGAAATGCAAGTGTTTTTACAAAATTTATTTCGAAAATCTTCTAAATGATAAATGTTATCAATGTAGTGTTTGCGCGGAAAAATAAAGGTTGATAAGTGAGGGAGTTACATGGAATAGAGAAAATGATATTGAGAATGATAGCCAAATGAAAAATCATTATTGTTTAGATATAACTCTAGAATTTCCTATAACTGGTATTCAACTTCATAATTTTTGCTATGGTTTAGAGCTCGATAATCGTGCTTTATATACTTTCATCTATATATGCATTTGGATTTTAGGTATAATAAGTATATAAATACTATATATCGTATAAGGAGACATCATGGCGTTTGTGAGATATTATGTGGGCGATGTGGTACAGATGAAAAAGTCACATCCCTGCGGTAGCAATCAATGGGAAATCAGGCGAATTGGCACGGATTTTCTCATCGTATGCAACGGTTGCGGACATCAGCTACTGATGCCGCGTCCGAAGTTTGAAAAAGCGGTTAAAAGAATAGTCTCGCGTTTACCGGAAAATGAATAGGAGGTGGTCCTATGATTCGACTCACTGATTATGTAACGAGCGGAGGCTGTGCATGTAAGATCGGTCCTCACATTTTAAATCGCGTCCTTAAGGCGGTAATGCCCGTTACAAATGAGCATGTATTGGCGGATATGAACGGCGCAGATGATGCGGGGATTTATAAATTATCCGAATCATTGGCATTGGTGCAGACATTGGATTTCTTTACGCCCGTTGTCAATGATCCGACTCTATTCGGAAAAATTGCGGCCGCTAATGCCTTAAGTGATGTATATGCTATGGGCGGCACGCCGTTGACGGCGATGAATATCGTGGGGTTTCCGGTGCCTTTGGTGGAACAGGGGGTGTTGACGGATGTGCTTAATGGGGCGGCGGCGATTGTGGCCGAGTCGGGAGCGGCTATTGTGGGCGGTCACAGCATAGAGAATAAGGAGCCTATATTCGGCATGTCCGTAACGGGTCAAGTAAACCCTAATAACATCTGGAAAAATAAAGGTGCTCAAGCGGGCGATGTACTGGTTTTAACGAAACGGATCGGAACGGGCATCATGAATAACGCTTTGAAAGGGGATCTTTTCCCGACGGGAACGGCACAGGCTGTAACGAGCATGAGTACGTTGAATCGCATGGCGGCGGATGTGGCGCACGCGTTTACAGTTCATGCCTGTACTGATGTGACGGGCTTCAGTCTCATGGGACATTCCGTTGAAATGGCGAGTGCTTCTGATGTGACGATTCATATCAAGGTATTTGATATTCCGCTTTTTGACGATGTTGTGGAGGCTGCTCAAATGGGACTTGTACCGGCTGCATCATATGGCAACCGCAAGGCTATAACCGATGTGCAGGTCGATGCGGAACTTGATCCGGTGTGGATGGATATCCTGTTTGATCCTCAAACGTCGGGAGGTTTGCTATTCGCTGTTCCTGAACGTGAGGGAACAGCTTTAGTTGAGGCACTACATGAGGAGGGTGTAGACTGTGCCTGTATTGTAGGAACCGTTGAAAGCTTCAGTGGACTTTCGGTACGCGTAACGGCATAGGCATAATCGAATAAATAGGTAATATACGATAATTGTTTAACTATTTATATTTATATCTATAATTTAGTATCATCTGTAGATAGTAGATAGTAGATAGTAGATAGTAGATAGTAGATAGTAGATAGTAGATACTTTTACAAAATATATAATGATATAAGAGGTGTACGATGAGCAAGAAAAATGAATTGACCGTAGACGTGCGTGGCAGTTTGTGCCCGAAACCTGTTATTGAAACCAAAAAAGTGAGCGATGCCAATCCCGATGCGATTATTACGACTGTTGTAGACAATGAGGTAAGTCGTGATAATGTAGAAAAATTTGGGAAATCCCGCGGTTATGGCGTGGACTTTCGTCAAGATGGTAAGGATTTTTATCTCACCATGACACCGGGTGAAAATGTTACTGGTGATGGACAGCCTGTCTGTACGCCTATGAATTATGGGAATCGCGTTATTCTTATGACAAAGGATTATCTCGGTGAAGGCAGCGAGGAACTGGGCCGAAATTTGATGAAAACATTCTGGGTGTGCATGGTTGAGGCCGATGTAAAACCATCCAAAATCTGCTTTATCAATAGTAGTGTTAAGATGGTGACAAATGATTCCGTTCATTTAGAGAACATTAAAAAGCTGGCTGACGCCGGTGTTGAAATTGCGGCATGCGGTATCTGCCTCGATTACTTCGGCATTAAAGACCAGCTTGGCGTAGGTAGCATTACTAATATGTATGCTATTACTGACTCCATCCTGGGCGATAATATTGTTAAGCTATAATAAATGGCACTAGAGGGCAACAGAATCATAGCGTAATAGGGAGGTGAGGTATTGGAAAATAAAAAGTTACTCGTCGTATTTACGTCATATTACTTTGGGGATAAGGCGGATAAGGTTTTATCCGAACTCAATGTGCCTCACCAACTGATGGCGACGCCGCCGGAGTTGCATGATATGTGCGGCCTATCCATTGAAATAGAACCGGATATCGCGGATCGTGTAAAAACTATATTAAAAGATCACCGCATCAGTACATCCGGATTATTCTGGTATGAAAAAGGTGAACTGGCGGTGCCGTATAAGATATAGAAGCCTTAGGCTTTTGATGATGAGTATCGAGTATTATCTATTTATGATATGATCGTCCGTATGGCTCATCATAGTACGGCTATCGAGGGTAATACATTGACACAGGGAGAAACAAAAAGTATTCTCTTAGATAATATGATTCCTCGAAAAATGGAATTACGCGAGTTCTATGAGGTATCCAATTATCGAGAATATTTAGCATTCTTAATGGAATCTTATCGAGCCCCGATAACAATTGAAACTATAAAAGAAACACAGAGATTATTATTGGCTCATATTCGTGATGATAATGGTCAATTTAAGGTAGTTCAAAATATGGTGATTGGTGCTGATTTTGAACCGACAAAGCCATACCAGGTGCCGGAAGTATTAAAAAATTGGAGCGATACATTACAGTATCGACTTGATATTGCGGTTACGGATGAAGATAAAATTCGAGCTATTATGGAACAACATTTACAATTTGAACGAATTCATCCTTTTGCCGATGGTAATGGACGGACCGGTAGAGCACTTATTGTGCATTCTTGTTTACAGCAGGAATTAGCGCCTATTATTATCAATAAAGATGATAGAGGTGAGTATATGACACTGTTAAATGATGGCGACTTAAATGGTTTATATGAATTGGGTTTCCGCCTGTTTAATCAGGAAAAGGAGCGAATGATCCTGTTTGGTCATAATTTTAGATAGTTTATTTTTGAAAGCTTTTAAATATGTATGTGTAAATCGGATGAGGTTATACAGCTAAAGTCACATAGTTACTTTTTTGTAACTATGTGACTTTTTTGTGCGTTCTTGTTAGAAAGTTTAATAGAGGTTATACTGACATCATCAGCTGACGAAATTAATGATTTTGATAAATATAAAGGAGCTTATTATGAATACTAAAATGAATGCTATTAATTGGGCAAAAGAATATTTACCTGGTTTAACTGATAATTATGTATCCAATGAGGTGATTGTAAAAGGAATTATGGTAGAGGGTGTATGGGAGTATTTGACGAATGCTGCGACATGGCCTTCTTATTATAGTAATTCCAGTGATATTAAAATGATTAATCAAGAGGATACACATCTTAATGAAAGTACACGGTTCTTCTTTAAAACCTTTGGATTCCCTGTGGATGCGGAAGTTGTAGAATATGTTGAACCTCGTGCAGGTCAACCCGGTCGCATTTCCTGGCATGGTTGGGCCGGTGAAGTCGGAACTGCTGAACGATTAGATGTAGTTCATGCATGGCTTGTAGAAGAACTCGATTACGGGGTTGTTCGTATTTTGACACAGGAATCTCAGATCGGTGAACCTGCAAAAGAATTACATCAAGCAAAGCCGAATCCTATGATTAATGGACATCAGGATTGGCTGGACGGGTTAGTGCATGCGGCTAAAAGCTTTCAAAAATAATAGAAAAAATTTGTTGGTCACAGCGGCTCGTGATACTATTAAATAAGAAACGGTTATGAACGTGCGTGAGGAGGTGGCTATGGAAGAAAAACAGTTCAACTGTCCTGTTGAAGCTTCGTTGAGCGTCGTAGGCGGTAAATATAAGTCTATTATTTTATTTCATTTAATGACGGAAGGTACGTTGCGATTTAATGAAATACAGAAGTTGATTCCCCAGGCTACGATAAAAATGCTTTCACAGCAGTTGAAAGACTTGGAAGGTGAAGGGGTTATACATAAGGAAATCTATCCCGTAGTGCCGCCTAAGACGGAATATAGCATGACTGAATTCGGTGAAACGTTACGGCCTATTATCATGGCTATGTGTGACTGGGGAAGAACCTATAAACGGAATATGATAAAGTGATTTCAGATTATTTTATGTATTAATATAAGGAGATATAAATGAGTAAATATGAAATAGAAACAGTAAAACTACAAGCGCCTAAATTTGACCGTAAGGATTTGGAATATGCCATGACGTATCGATATGCGTGCAAGAAGTTTGATCCGTCTAAAAAAATATCTGATGAAGATTGGAATGCCATTTTGCAGGCCGCACGCTTGGCGCCGACATCCCTCGGTTTTGAACCGTTCCAATTGTTGGTGATTCAAAACCCTGAAATCAGGGAGAAAATGAAGAATTATGGTTGGGGGATTCAGGCAGGCCTCGAAGCCAGTCATTTCGTGGTAATCCTGGCACGCAAGAAGGGTGATTTGGAATTTGATTCTCCTTATATTCGTCATATTCAAGAGGAAGTTAAACAGTTACCTGCCGAAATTGATGCGGCATATCGCGATTTCTATGCAGGGTTTACTACGGAAGATTATAAAACCTTTGAATCTGAACGTGCCGCATTTGACTGGACATCTAAACAAGCTTATATCGTAATGGCGAACATGTTGACGATGGCTGCATATGAAGGTCTCGATTCCTGTCCGTTAGAAGGATTTAACCAGGATAAGATGACTGCATTCTTGGGTGATGAACTCGGTCTGTTTGATACAAAACACTTCGGTATTGCCGTAATGGCGGCCTTTGGCTATCGTGATGAAGACCCTCACCGTAATAAGACGCGTCGCACGATGGATGAAATCGTAAGAGTGATTTGATTGATCGCTAATGCTTCAATCGGTAACTTTCATTTAAATTTTAATTGTAGAATGATATAATATAAAATATATTGATATGTTTATAAATTTATATAGCTAGCTTAAGCGTTTAATGCTGAACATATAAATAACTAAAACGTTTTAGGCTGGATGTATAAATTATATGTTTAAATGAAAGGAGTCATAATCATGGCTTTAGATGAAAAACTTAACCAAGCTAAAGGTGCATTAAAAGAGAATGCAGGTAAATTAACCCGTGACAAAAAAATGCAAGCGGAAGGTGCTGTAGAAAATACAGCGGCAAAAGTTAAAGATGTTGCTAAAGATATTACTGAAGATCTTAAAAAAGCAACTGAAGATGTTAAGGATGCTGTAGATGGTGCAATTAGCGGCGTCAAAAATGTTTTAAATAAAAATGACAAATAATTTTATATAAAGGCTATTACATAGCAATAAAAAACCAGTAAATCCTGTGATTTACTGGTTTTTGTCATTACAAATTTATTTATACATTGAAACGGAAATGTGTTACATCGCCGTCCTTCATGACGTAATCTTTACCTTCCAGGCGTACAAGTCCTTTTTCTTTAGCGGCGTTCTGACTGCCGCAAGCTTGTAGGTCATCAAAGGATACAATTTCGGCACGGATAAAGCCTTTTTCGATATCCGAGTGGATTTTACCGGCCGCCTGCGGAGCTTTTGTGCCGTTTACGATGGTCCAGGCACGAGCCTCCATTTCGCCGGCCGTGAAGTAATTGATGAGGCCTAAGAGCGCATAGCTTGCCTTGATGAGTTTTGTCAAACCGGATTCGGAAAGACCGAGATCCTCTAAGAATGCGGCGGCTTCTTCATCAGATAATTCGGCGATTTCGGATTCGATACGGGCGGATACGACTACGATACCTGAGCCTTCCGCTTTTGCGTATTCCTCCACGCGTTTTACGTACTCGTTAGCGGAATAATCGGATACTTCGTCTTCGGATATATTGGCCACATAGAGAGATGGCTTAGCCGTGAGCAAAGTCAATTCTTTAATCATGTCCATTTCGTCTTCGTCGAGACCTTGAGCACGAACCGGCGTTGCCGCTCCGAGACCTTCGATAATGCGTTCCAATAACGGTAGTTCGGCACGAGCGTCTTTATCGCCGGATTTAGCGATTTTTTCGATGCGTTGCTTCCGTTTTTCTACGGATTCGAGGTCGGCCAGGCACAGTTCGGTATTGATGATTTCAATATCGCGAATCGGATCGATAGAACCCGATACATGTGTGATGTTAGGGTCGTCGAAACAACGGATTACCTGTGCAATCGCATCCACTTGACGAATGTGACTGAGGAATTTATTGCCCAGACCTTCGCCCTTAGATGCACCCGCTACGAGTCCTGCAATATCTACGAAGCGCATCGCTGCGGGCAGGATGCGTTTGGAACCGAACATGTCCGCCAATACTTGTAGACGATCGTCAGGCACGTCTACAACGCCCACATTCGGTTCTATGGTGCAGAACGGATAATTCGCCGCTTCCGCACCGGCCTTGGTAATAGCGTTGAATAATGTACTTTTACCGACATTTGGGAGTCCTACAATGCCTACTTCTAAATTTGTGCTCATGGTACCACCTTTGATATACATAATACATAATGCCACATGGAATATGTGGACGATTTCGTTCATTGTGAAAGTTTATAGCAATGATTCGTTACAAACCTTATCAAATAAATATTATACCATACTAATACGATGGAGTTGCTCTATAAATTTAGAATAGATTATTTAGAAGTGCTATAATATAAATAGAGTTAAATATGTTAACTCAAGAAATTTGATAAGTTCATATTAAATATAGGATTAATATAGATTTTTAATTGCCGTAACTATATAGATATAATTTATGAGCGTATCTATTGATAGGGTATAGAATCTATCCGGTCATGTTAATGTATATATTTTTAAGGTCTATATAGTGAAAGCTGATAGGAAAGGAAGTTAAGTATGTTTTCCAAACTATTTGATAGTTTCTTAGTACATTATTTAGAACGTTTCAATGATCATTGTTTCACCGTAAAAATTGGAGATAATG
>ERZ773038.75-NODE-75-length-67096-cov-4.892722_pt1 | contig 67096 bp, 74 predicted proteins | sample MGYA00511665_ERZ773038 | MGnify/ENA primary metagenome ERZ773038 (study PRJEB29015, sample SAMEA2737966) | human oral metagenome | biome: human oral; feature: human-associated habitat; material: dental | place: China | collected 2028 ... | reverse complement strand
TCCACTCCGTCGAGTGGACCACTGGCTCCCCAAGAAATCCCCCAAACCAGGCCGCAAGCCAGAAATCCCCCACCAGCCAGCCACCCAAAACGGCACCGATTCCGCGCCAGATAAGGCCTAGACAAGAAAATGAGCAAAAGATTAAAAAACTTTAATAAAAGCATTGTAAAATAAGCCGGAGTAGTGTATACTTTTCTCATCATCATGATTTAGGAACCATATTTTAGGAGGTACACTATGAATTTTAAAAAGTTAGGAACAGCACTCTTCGCGGGTCTCTTGCTCGCATCCCCATTAGCAACTGTCTCAGCTCAAGACACTGTCAAAGTCGGCGGTAACTTCGAGCTCTCAGGGGCAGCTGCCGCTTACGGGACTCCAATGGCTAATGGTTTGAAATTAGCTGTTAAGCAATACAATGAAGAAAACGGCGGCGTTAACGGCAAGAAAGTCGAAGCGCAAGTCGAAGACAACAAGTCTGATAAGACAGAAGCAGCCGCTGCTGCAACCAAATTAGTTGCTGCCGGCGTGGCAGGGATTGTAGGTCCTGCAACTACCGGGGATGCCTTAGCAGAAATTCCAGTCGCTAACGACGGCAAAACACCAGCTATCTTCCCTGCTGCAACTGGTAACGGGATTACCCTCGACTCTGCAGGCAAAGTCTACGACTACATCTACCGTGTCTGCTTCGAAGACTCCTTCCAAGGGGTGGCTGCTGCTAACTACTTAGCAGATACTCAAGGTTACAAGAAAGTCGTGCTCTTGGTTGACCAAGCGAACGACTACTCACAAGGTTTGGCTGACAGCTTCGTTAAGCAATTTGAAGCTAAAGGCGGGACCATCGTAGCCAAAGAATCTTACCAAACGAACGATACTGACTTCTTAACTGTCTTGACTAACATCTCGACTCAAGACTTCGATGCCCTCTACGTACCAGGTTACTATACTGAAGCTGGTTTGATCATCAAGCAAGCGCGTGAACTCGGGATCGACAAGCCAATCGTTGGTGGTGACGGTTTTGCTAACGACACTTTGGTTGAATTAGCAGGTAAAGACAACCTTAACAACGTCTTCTACACTTCTCACTACTCTGACAAGAGTGATGACCCAGCAGTTAAGAAATTCGTAGAAGCTTATGAAAAAGAATACGGCAAGAAGCCAGATACTTTCGCAGCTCTCGCTTACGATGCGACTAACGTGCTCTTGCAAGCTATCAAGGATGCAGGCTCAACTGACCCACAAGAAGTTAACAAAGCCTTGGCTAAGATTAAAGACTTCAAAGGGGTAACCGGAACCTTCTCATTTGACGAAAAACACAACCCAGTGAAGACAGCGGTAATGCTCCACTTCGAAAAAGGTGAAGTTACCGAAGCTGTGAACGTGTCAGCTGAGTAATAGACAGCAGACCCCCCTCATGCTAGTGTCGTATTGTTGCTTGGACATCCAGTCATAGCACAATACGACCTTTTTCATGGGGAAGTATGGCGCCTTAGCCTTAGGACTGCTATACTTAAGTTATAGCCATCATCTACAGAAAGGAGCTTATGCCTATGAACCTCCAGTGGTTCTTACAACAACTTTTTAACGGCTTGTCGACGGGGAGTATCTACGCCTTGATCGCCTTGGGTTATACCATGGTCTATGGGACCATCCGCTTGATTAACTTCGCCCACGGGGACATCCTCATGATGGGGGCCTTCTTCGGTTTCTATCTGGTTAATGTCCAGGGCATGGACTTCTACTTATCCTTAGCTTTAACCATGGTCTTCACCTCCGTCTTAGGGGTGACCATTGAACGGGTGGCCTACAAGCCCCTACGTAAATCGACTCGGGTAGCCGCCCTTATCACTGCGATTGGGGTCTCCTTCCTCTTAGAAAATGCCATGATCTATTTCTTCGGGCCAGAAGTCAAAGCTTACCCAACTAGCTTTAAGACCACCACCTTCAAAGTCATGGGGGCGGTCATTAACTCCAAGCAAGTCTTAATCTTCGTGACTACTATCCTCTTAATGGTAGCCCTACAATTTATTGTTAAGTACACCAAGATGGGGAAAGCCATGCGGGCGGTTGCGGTCGATGAAGAAGCAGCTCAACTCATGGGAATTAACGTTGACGCGGTGATTTCCTTTACCTTTGCCTTAGGGTCTGCCCTAGCAGGGGTAGCCGGCGTCCTCTACGGTCTCTACTCCAACCAAATGGCGGCCACCATGGGCTTGACGCCAGGGCTTAAGGCCTTCGTCGCAGCCGTTGTAGGTGGGATTGGCTCCATTCCGGGTGCCATGGTCGGGGGTTACCTCATCGGTCTCTTGGAGACCTTCGTCTCTGCCTTCGGGGGCTCTGCCTTCAAAGATGCGGCCGTGTATGCCCTCTTAATTGTTATCTTGCTCGTCTTGCCGGCAGGTCTCTTCGGTAAGAACGTCAAAGAGAAAGTGTAGGTGAAGCCACATGCAACGATTCCATCAACGCAACTTTGTTTGGTTGACGGCAGCCCTCTTGGGTTATGGCCTCTTGTGGCTCTTAACGTCGACTAACTTAATCGATTCCTACTACCAAATTACCTTAATCAAAATTATGATTGATGTCATCTATGCCATCGGGCTCAACCTAGTCTTAGGGGTAGCCGGCCAGTTCTCGCTGGGGCATGCGGCCTTTATCGCCGTGGGGGCCTACTCAGGTGCCATCTTCGCAACACGTCATGCAGACCTAGGGGGTCTCTGGACTGGGATGCTAATCGGTGCGGTAGTCGCCGCTGTCTTGGCTGTCTTGGTCGGGATTCCAACCTTGCGCTTACGCGGGGACTACTTGGCCATCGCCACGCTGGGTGTTTCTGAAATCATCCGGGTCGTCATCACCAACTACAAGACCCTAACCAACGGGCCTCAAGGGATTAACGCCATTCCTAAAGTGGCAACCTGGCCATTGGTTTACTTCTTCATGGTAGTGACTACCATCGTCATCCTCAACTACTTCTACTCCAGTGCGGGCCGGGCAACCTATGCCATCGAGCAAGATGAGATTGCCGCAGAGTCCATGGGGGTTAACGTGACTAAGTACAAGGTCATCGCCTTCGTCTTAGGTGCCATCACTGCCGCTATCGGTGGTGCCCTCTATGCTGGTAACATCGGGGTTGTCACTCCAGGGGACTTTACCTTCAACAAATCCATTGATGTCCTCATTATCGTCGTATTCGGCGGGATTGGGAGTTTCACCGGTTCCTTCGTGGCAGCCGTCGTCTTAGGGATTCTCAACACCCTCTTACAACCATATGGGCAGCTTCGTATGGTCATCTATGCCATCGCCCTCATCCTAATCATGATCTTCAGACCGGGTGGTCTCCTAGGAACCTGGGAATTACGTCTAGGCTCCCTCTTAACCAAGAATAAAGCGAAGAAAGGAGCAGTCTAATGGCCTTACTAGAAGTCAATCAACTTACTAAAAACTTTGGCGGTTTGGCGGCCGTGTCCAACGTCTCCCTCAAGTTAGAAGAGCAAGAGCTTGTAGGCCTTATCGGTCCTAACGGGGCCGGCAAGACCACCTTCTTCAACCTCTTAACTGGCGTCTACGAGCCAACTGAAGGGACTGTCACCTTATCCACTGCTGATGGGGTCAAGACCTTGAATGGCATGGCACCTTATAAGATTAACCAACTAGGCTTGGCGCGGACTTTCCAAAACATCCGCCTCTTCAAAGACCAAAGCGTCTTGGAGAACGTTATGGTAGCCATGCACGGGCACAATCATGATGCCATCTGGTCCAGCATTTTCCGGACCAAGGCCTACTATGAGACAGAAGCCAAGATGAAGGCCAAGGCCTTAGAACTCTTGGAAATCTTCGACCTAGCCCAATACGCTCAAGACAAGGCTAAGAACTTGGCCTACGGTCAACAACGCCGCCTAGAAATCGTCCGGGCCCTGGCCACTGAACCTAAGATTCTCTTCTTAGACGAGCCAGCAGCCGGCATGAACCCAGCGGAAACCGCTGAGTTAACCGCCTTAATCGAACAGATTCGCCAACAATTTGGCTTGACAATCGTCTTGATCGAACACGATATGGCCTTGGTTATGGAAATCTGCCAACGCATCTATGTCTTGGAATACGGCCGACTCTTGGCCCAAGGCACGCCAGAAGAAATTCGTCAGAACCCAGATGTTATCCGGGCCTACCTAGGAGGTGACGCCTAATGTTACGTGTTGAGAACTTAGCCGTCAACTACGGCATGATTAATGCAGTCCGTGGCGTTAACTTCGAGGTTAACCAAGGAGAGATTGTCTCCCTGATTGGGGCCAACGGGGCTGGTAAATCGACCATCCTGCGGACCATCTCTGGTTTGATTAAGCCCGCTTCAGGGACCCTGACCTATGAAGGCCAGAACATTACCAAAACCAACGCGCAGAAGATTGTCCAGTTAGGGATTTCCCACGTGCCTGAAGGCCGTCACGTCTTCAAAGGCCTGTCCGTCCGCGAAAACTTGGAAATGGGTGCCTTCTTACGCAAGGACCGCGCTAATATCGAAGCAGATATCCAAGCTGTCTATGACCGCTTCCCAGTCTTGGGCGAGCGTCAGAAGCAAGATGCTTCCACCTTATCAGGTGGGGAACAACAGATGTTAGCCATGGGGCGGGCCCTCATGTCCAAGCCTAAGCTACTCTTGTTGGATGAGCCATCTATGGGCTTGGCGCCAATCTTCATCCAGGAAATCTTCAACATTATTCAACAGATTCAAGCTCAAGGGACCACCGTCCTCTTGATTGAACAAAATGCCAAGATGGCCCTGTCCATTGCGAGTCGGGGTTACGTCTTGGAAACCGGTAAGATCGTTCTGAGCGGGACCGGTCAAGAGCTCCTCGAGAGCGACGCCGTCCAAAAAGCATACTTAGGAGGTTAAGCAAATGTACGTTAAAAACTATATGTCAACCGACTTGGTGACCATCACGCCAGATACCACTGTCATTAAGGCGCTGGACTTGATGCGCCAACACGACATTCACCGTTTGCCAGTCGTAGTCAAAGGCCAATTGGTAGGGCTCTTAACAGAGTCTGTCATTGCCAAGAACTCGCCTTCTACCGCGACCAGCCTGAGCGTGCATGAACTCAACTACTTGCTCAACAAGACGACAGCGGCAGACATTATGATTCGCCGTGTCATTACCACCAGCCCAGATGCCCTCTTGGAACAAGCCGCTTCTGAGATGCGCAATATGGACGTCGGTGTCCTAGTTGTTATGGACCACGCCCAACTAGTAGGGATTATCACCGATAAGGACATCTTCGAAGCCTTCATTGACATCAATGGCTACTACACCCCAGGGACTCGTTTCGTGGTGGAAGTCGAAGATGACAAGATCGGTATTCTGGAAGACATGGGTGAGACAACTGCTAAACATAACTGGAGCATCACCCAAATGAACGTCTACCACTTGGACGACAAGACCAATGTGGTGGTTCACGTGGATACTCAAGATTCTGAGGAAGTCGCGCGCGTCTTCCAAGAAAAAGGCTACAAAGTGTCTGGTGTCTTCGTGAAGCCGGAATAAAGCTAAGAACTAAGGAACAGGCTGAGTTTTATCTCAGCCTGTTTTTTTGTATGCTGATAGCAAGGCAGTAAAGCAGAAACATAAATGAAGCGCTTGCATAACTGATTGTGAAGGACTATAATAAGGTTAGAGGATGGTATTGTGGACAGATACCATCAATTTTAAGCCTAGAAATATAGTGGGAGGTATCCTTATGTTTGTTGAAAATGACTATATCTTGCGCCAAATTAAGCAGATCATTCGGAATTTGGCTAGTTTAACGAATTTGCAGACAGTTTTTGATTTATTGAGTGATACCATCAATGTACAGGATGAAGCCACTGTTCTTAAGGTGACAAATACCTACTATGCTGAATTAATACGCATCAAATTGCAAAGCAAAGATAGTGAGTTCATGGAAAGGTTGAGTCATAATTCTGGTCTTCCGCTTCATGCCCTAAATAAACTGCTAAGCGGGGAAGAAATGCTAAATAAAGAACAAGTCGAATTATTAAAAGCCTATTTTGGAGACTAAAGATAAGATTGAGTGGGAAAAACTTAGGATTAAAATAAGCTTGTTGGCTACTAGCATACTTGAGTAGGTGATGATAATGAAGTCATTCAGAAAGATAATCTGGACTATTGTGGCCATACAATTTGTCTTTACTACGATATGTTTTGCCTTTTTCGCACCTGAAACAGTCATTACCCATTTCGGATTTAAGGGGATTGATTCAGTGGGGCCTCGTTATATGCTGTTTTTGGAGCCGATTTGTACCGTAATTAGTGGTCTTTTGATAATATGGGTAGCAAAAGTTAGACGGCGTGAGAATGGAATTAAGGAAAATTTGAATGTGATTATGCCCGCTGAAGGGATGCTGCTAACGGGACACTTGTTGATTTCTGTCATCATGTCAGTTTTGATATTAGATCAGATAGGGCTGACGAAAATCTTACAACTTTATTGAATGATGCCTAATCAGAGAAGGGGAGAGGTGAGCGAGTATGAGAACCTTTAGAAAAGTCCTATGGGCCCTAGTGGCGGCTCAGTTGTTATTTACGCTTGTCTGTTACCTCGTGATTGCGCCTCAGCCAGTCGGCTTATTTAACTTGGATGCGCTCAGTTCAAACTACCGGCTCTTTTTAGAGCCTTTCGCCGTCTTCTCTTGTGGCCTAGGCTTGAGCTGGTTGGCCAGATGCTACCGGCACAGGAAGGGGATTAAAGCCACCTTCCCAGGACTAGTGCCCTTTGAGACCTATTTGTTACTGGGCATGCTGGTTTATTGCCTCTTTATGTCCTTCCTAATACTAGACCATAGCGGCGTCATGAAGATGCTGCAGGGGGCTAGTCAAAGCATAATAGAAGTGTTGCTAGCGTGACTAGCAACGCTTTTTGATTGGAAGAAGGTTTGGTGGATAGTAAGAATTAATGTCTTTGTTATCATCATACCGAGTATGACAGGAGCAGAAGAAAGGTTCTCTCGTGAGATACCAGTTTATTTTCGACGAGTTACCTTATTTTCTCCCCAAGCACCGCAATTGCATTCTGACATCAACTTGCATATAATATAGAGGTAACACAAGGGGTGCCGCGACTGCGGCTGAGATGGGGCTTTGCCTCGGACCCTCATAACCTGATGAAGCTAAATACTTACGTAGGGATGTGGCAAGTTGAATCTGATTGATGGACTCATCCTGCGCGTCATGCCGGGATGGGTCTTTTTTTATCGAGTCCAAACGCAAGTGGGTGTTACGTATTCTCAATAGAAAGGAGACGGTAACCATTAAACAGAGAGTGCATCGCTGGTTTGAATCAAGTGTGGCTTGGCTGACAGGCTTAGGACTCCTGGCCTTATGGGAAGTTACGGCTCGGTTGGGTATGCTGCCGCGTTTTATCATTCCGGCTCCGTCGGCGGTTCTGGCGGCTATCTGGCAAGATGCCCCTAACCTCTGGCGCAATAGTCGGGTGACCCTGATCCAGGCCTTTATCGGGCTGGGTATTGGGATTGTCTTGGCCTTTATGCTGGCGGTCATCATGGATCGCTTCAAATGGGTCCACCGGGCCCTCTACCCACTCTTAATCGTATCTCAGACTGTGCCGACGGTGGCCATTGCCCCGATTTTGGTCTTGGCCCTGGGCTATGAGATGACGCCTAAGATTGTCTTGGTGGTCTTAACTACAATTTTCCCTATTATTATGAGTATCTTAAGTGGCTTCGCCCATTGTGACCAGGATGCCTTGCAGTTGCTGAACATGATGGGAGCCAGTCATTGGCAGACCTTGCGCTATGTTAAGATACCGACCAGCCTACACTTCTTCTTTTCCGGGCTTAAGGTCAGTGTCTCATACGCCTTCGTGAGTTCGGTTGTGGCGGAATGGCTAGGGGGATTCGAGGGTCTGGGTGTCTATATGATCCAGACCAAGAAGGCCTTCGCCTACGACAAGATGTTCGCGGTCATTTTCCTCATTTCAGCACTGAGTTTGATTTTTATGGGCCTAGTTGCCTTAATTGAACGACTAGCCTTGCCTTGGCGATCAAGCAAGGCCCCCCATATTTCCTAAGATTAGAGGAGTGACACACACATGCAAAAATGGATGAAAAAATTCGCGGCGCTGCTTGCAGGCCTATCTTTGGCTGGGACTACACTACCAAGCGTAGCCGCCCAATCAAGTGATGACAACAAGGTAGACTTGATTTTAGACTGGGTGCCTAACACCAACCATACCGGGCTTTACGTCGCCCAAGCCAAGGGCTACTTCAAGGAAGTGGGCGTGGAAGTCGACATCAAACGTCCACCTGAAGGCTCAACCACTGAATTAGTTGGGCTAGGGAAGGCGGCCTTCGGCATTGCCTTCCAAGATTCTCTGGCTAAGCGTTTTGCGGGTGGCTTGCCAGTAACGGCAGTAGCGGCTATTATTGAACACAACACGTCCGGTATTATTGCCAAGGAAGAAGCCGGCATCAAGGATCCTAAGGGTCTGGAAGGTCACAAGTACGGTACTTGGAATGACCCAATTGAATTGAAGATGATGGAATACATGACTAAGAAGGCCGGTGGGGATTTCTCCAAGGCTAGCCTAGTCCCAAATGATGGCGACAATTCCATTATCGGCTTAGCCAATAACCAATTCGATGCAGCCTGGGTTTACTATGCTTGGGATGGGATTTTGGCAGGCTTCCAGAAGGTCTCCACTACCTTCTTCCAAATTCGGGACATCGCGCCAGAATTGGACTTCTACTCACCGGTCATCATCTCCAATAATGACTACCTCAAGGCCCACCCAGATCAAGCCAAGAAGGTCTTGGCAGCCATCAAGAAGGGCTACCAATACGCTATGGAACATCCAGAAGAAGCGGCCGACATTCTGATTGAAGCGGCCCCAGAATTGAAGGACCAACGTGATTTCGTCGTGGCTTCCCAAAAATGGTTGAGCGAGCGTTATGCTAGCGATCCAGCCAAATGGGGCCAATTCGATCCAGCCCGTTGGAACGCCTTCTATCAATGGCTCTACGACAACAAACTGGTCGAAAGCGACCTAACCAAGGGCCAATACTTTAGCAATGAATATTTAGGAGCGGAGTAAGGTGCTAGAAATTCGGGATTTAGCTTACGGCTACGACCAGCAAATGGTCATCCAAGATGTGAATCTTCAGGTGGCAGCGGGCCAAACCGTGGCTATCCTGGGTCGAAGCGGGGTCGGGAAGACCACACTCTTTAACTTAATCGCCGGCATTTTACCGGTCCAATCGGGTTCTATAAGCTTGGCGGGCCAGCCTCTGGCCCCTGGCCAGGTCAGCTACATGCTACAAAAGGACATGCTTTTCGAGCACCTGACTCTAGTAGACAATGTGGCCCTGCCCCTAGTGGTGTCTGGGGTCAAGAAGTCCCAGGCCCGCGCTGAGGCCAAGCAACTCCTCCAAGAGTTCAAGTTGGCGCCCTGGGCCCAGCACTATCCTAAGTCCTTGTCAGGTGGCATGCGCCAACGAGCCGCCTTCCTACGGACGGCCTGCTTCAAGCGCCAATGGGTCCTCTTGGATGAGGCCTTTGGTGCCTTGGATGCGGTGACCCGGCGCCAGCTACATCAGTGGTTCCTCCACTACAAGCTGCAGATGGGCTGGTCAACCTTGCTCATCACCCACGATGTGGATGAAGCCCTGATTTTGGCTGACAAGGTCTACGTCATGGGCGGCAAGCCAGGGACCCTACAAGCGGTCCATGACATTCAACTGGATAAGTCAGACTTCGAAGCTATTGGCTTTAGTCCAGAATTTCTTCGTTACAAACGCCAACTACTCGATGATTTAGCCAAAGGAGTGCTGCCAGAAGATGCCCTTATTTAAGCAAGATGCGACTTACTATGCGCAAGAAGTCAAGGCCGGTCGTTTGACGGCCAGCCAATTGGTGGACTGGGCCCTCGAAAATATCCAGGCCCTCAATCCGACATTGCATGCTGTCGCCCATGTGCAAGTCGAGAGTGCGCGGGCCCAAGCCCAGGCTCATGACCAGCTCTGGCATCAGTTATCCGAGTCCGAACGTCAGGAATTGCCGGCCTTCTTTGGGGTGCCTATTTTGCTCAAAGATTTGGGCCAGCTCCAAGCCGGTGAGCCTTCCTATGCGGGCGCCCAGCTTATGGCGGACTATGTAGCTAACCAGACTTCTTACTTCGTAGAAAGCATCCAGGCTTTGGGCTTTATCGTGGTAGGCCGGACCAATGTGCCGGAATTTGGCTTTAAGAATATTAGCGATGCCCAGTTTACCGGAGCAGTCAGCTATCCCGGGGATCTAACCCGCAACGCGGGCGGGTCCAGTGGTGGGGCGGCGGCTGCGCTCAAGGCTGGCATGGTGCCAATCGTCACGGCTAGTGACGGCGGGGGCTCTATCCGGATTCCCGCTAGCTTCTGTGGCCTGATTGGTCTCAAGCCTTCCCGTGGCCGGGTGCCAGTTGGGCCCGACGGCTACCGGGGCTGGCAGGGGGCATCGGTACATTTTGCTTTGACCAAGTCGGTCCGGGATACCTGGACCTTATTGGAGGGGCTGCAGGTGGAACAGTGGGCCGCGCCTTACATGGTGCCGCGCTTAAGTCCTGGGCCCCTGACCTTGCCTCAGCGTCCGCTCCGAATCGCCTATCTGCTGGATTCGCCCCTAACACCTCAAGTTCGCTTAGATGTAGCTAACTTGTTGCGCCAAACGGTAGAACGATTGGCAGGCATGGGTCATGAGCTAGTCCCTGTTGACTTCCCAGTGGATGTCATTGCGGCGGCGCGTGATTATACCACCATGAATGCTGTTGAGACGGTTGCCATGATGCGAGGATTTGAGGCTAGTCTGGGTCGCGCCTTGACGCCAGACGATATGGAGCCAATGACCTGGGGCATCTACCAGGCCGGCTTGCCTTGGGATGCTGCCGATTACAGCCAGTTGCTGGGTCGTTGGGATCAGCTAGCGGTTGATTTAGAGAATTTCTTCCAGGACTATGATTTACTTTTGACGCCTGGGACCAACGGGCCGGCGCCCCTGCATGGGAGTTTTGCGGCTTCAGCGGAGATGGCTCAGCGCCTCTTGAATCAGGAGGGCTTAGCTAAGGAGGCCCGCACCGACCTCATTATGGAGCGTTGGCAGGATAGTTGGGCTTACACGCCTTGGACCTTCCTCCAGAACCTGGCTGGTCAACCGGCCATCATGTTGCCTCTTGGCAAATCGTCAGAAGGCCTACCGCTGGGTGTCCAGCTTTGGGCCGGCAAGGGCCAGGAACGGGTCCTCTGCCAGTTGGCGGCGGCCTTTGAAGCAGCAGGTGTCCTAGAGACAGAAATTATCGAATAGACAGCTCCGAGGCTGGGACGAGTTCCCAGCCTTTTCTTATGGCTTTGTCTTGGGTCCCAGCAAATCCCTGTGTTATAATAGAAGGGAAAGAAGAAGGGAGCGCGTATACATGCAAGCTGAACGATTAGAAGCCCTAGTTCAGGGGATCAAGGCGGCGGGGATTGCCCAACAATTAGTGACGGATCCGTCAAGTATTGCTTATTTGATTGGCTATGAGACCCAGCCGGGAGAGCGGCTCTTACTGCTCAAGGTGGCAGCTGACGGTCGTCATCAACTCTATCTCAACCAACTCTTCCCACAGGCTAGCGACTTAGCACACGACTTAGAGATTGTGACCTATCGTGATGGGGAGCCAGTCATCAGCTGGTTGGCCCAAAGTCTGGCACCCGGCAAAACGGGGATTGATAAGGTTTGGCCAAGTCATTTTCTCTTGGATTTGATGGCAGAGCGTCAAGATTTGCAGCCGGTGAATGCTGCTTATTTGGTGGATGACCTGCGGGCCATCAAGTCACCTGAGGAGCAAGAACTGATGCGAGAGGCGTCTGCCCTTAATGATCAGGCGACCCTAGCCCTGATTAACTTGGTAGCGGATGGCTTACCAGAATCTGAAATGGTCAGCGAATTGGCAGGCATCTATCAGCGTTTGGGCTGCCAAGGCTTCTCCTTTGAACCCATTATTGCCTACGGGGCCAATGGGGCGGATCCCCACCACGAAACTAATGACGACCGCCCTCAACCGGGTGATTCAGTGGTAATTGACATCGGCTCTTCTTACAAGGGCTACTGTTCGGATATGACCCGGACCGTCTTCTACGGGGAGCCGGATGAGGAGTCTCGGCGGGTCTATGAGACCGTGCGTCAGGCCCAAGAAGCCGCCATTAAGGCAGTCCGGCCAGGTGTGACCTTGGCCAGCATTGACCGGGCGGCGCGCCAGGTCATTGAGGAGGCTGGCTACGGGGAATACTTCACCCACCGGACTGGTCACTTCATCGGGCGAGAAGTCCACGAAGCAGGCGATGTTTCCGAGTTCAACCAAGCTCAGGCCCAAGTCGGCCAAATTTTCTCCATCGAGCCAGGTATTTACCTGCCAGGCAAGGTTGGGGTGCGGATTGAAGACTTAGTCTTGGTGACAGAGACCGGTTGCCAAGTCCTCAACCAAGTCAGCAAGGATCTGATTGTGGTAGAACCGCACGTGAAATTCTAATAGTCGAGTAGCCAGAGCGAGGCGAGTTCTGGCTACTTTTTGTTTAGGGGAGTCAGTACTTTGACATCAAATCCTAAAAAAGAGTTAACATTACTGACATAATAAGATTTTTAGTGTATAGTAGACTTGTTGACGGTCTGTCTAAGTGACAACCGTGAGACATGACTTAAAGGAGTAGACGCTATGAGCAAGCTATCGCTCGAGAAAAAACGGAAATTGATTCAAATCCTGACCATTGTGGGTTTGGTTCTGACCGTTACGGGCTCAGTCTTTATTGCCAGTTCGCCTTATTTTAAGGAAGGTGGCGGCTTTGGAGAACTGCTTAAAAGTATGGGGATATTCGGTCCCTTACTCTTCCTCTTATTACAAATTTCCCAGACAATTTATCCCATTATTCCTGGTGGCCTACACAATGTCATTGGTGACGTCATCTACGGTCACTTTGGCGGCTTCCTGCTCAACTGTACGGGCATGGTGATTGGTTCCTGCATTAACTTCTTCCTAGGCAAACGCTTCGGATCCAGTTTCATCAAGGCCTTCTTGTCAGACAAGCAATACGACCACTATATCGCCAAAATGAATGATGGCCCGGGCTTCCGTCGCCTGCTTAAAATCGGCTTCGTGGCACCTATCTTCCCAGACGATATCTTCTGTATGATTACCGGTATGTCCAACATCACCTTCAAAGAATTTGTCAAAATGGTACTGCTTTACCGGCCGGCTTCCCTTTTCTTCTTCACCTTCCTGTCCAGTGAGATCATTCAGTGGCTCTTCCGGACCTTCCTCCAGAAGGGGTGATAGGATGTTTCGTTGGCTCTTCATTAAGCTAGTGCGTTTCTATCAGTTGGCCCTATCGCCACTCTTCCCGCCTAGTTGCCGCTACAGTCCGACCTGTTCCACCTATACTATCCATGCCATTGAAAAACACGGCGCCTTCAAAGGCCTCGTCATGGGCTTAGCGCGGATAAGTCGCTGCCATCCCTTTGTGGCAGGGGGCAAGGACCCGGTTCCGGACTACTTTACCTTAAGACGCTCAACCCTAGCAGATGGCAGTCCTAAGCCCCATCCCAAGGGTTGCTGTCACCACCATCACTAACAATAAGCGAATAAGCTAGGACCTGGAGGTCCTAGCTTATTTTTCTGTCTTAACGGGTTTATGGCACCTGCCTCTTTTTTTGTGGCCTTGCTTAGGGTATACTAATACTTGTAAACTTGATGAAAGCGAGGAAATCCTATGATGAAATCCTTCAAATCTTTCCTAATGAATGTCTTAAATGGCTCCGCCCTAGGGGTCATCGCTGCCTTGATCCCCGGGGCTCTCCTAGGAGAACTCTTCAAGGCCTTAACGCCAAGTTTCCCTGCCTTGGCCTTCATGACCCAGATTGTCAGTGCCACCAATACCTTTGTTGGCTTTGCGATTGGGGTGGCGGTTGCCATTCGTTTCGCCTTCAATCCCCTAGAGACCATTACGGTCGGCATGACCACCATGTTGGCAGGTGGCTCCCTTCAATTTTTGGAAACGGGTCTACAACTCAAGGGGACTGGGGACATCATCACCATGTGTGTGACGGCCGGATTGGCAGTAGCGGTCATTCAATTCTTGCGCCCACTGGTGGGTGCTTACGCTATTCTGGTCATTCCAACCTTAACCGTCATTGTGGCGGGTGGCTTGGGCCGTGTGCTCTATCCATACTTCATCCTCATTACCGGTAAGATTGGTGAGTTTATCGCCCATCTCTTGACCTTAGAGCAGACCACTCTCTGCATCTGTCTGGCGATTATTTTTGCCTTGATTATTGTATCGCCTATTTCTTCAGTTGGCATTGGGATTGCCATTTCCTTGGCGGGCGTCGGTTCAGGGGCAGCCAACCTAGGGATTGTAGCTTGTGGTTTCGCCTTGGCCATTGCGGGGCGTCGCGTTAACTCCCTGGGGACCTGTATCGCCCACTTCATCGGCTCGCCTAAGCTATCCATGCCTAACATCATCAGCCATCCTAAACTCTTGTTACCAATCTGTCTCAATGCAGGCATTATGGGACTCTTGGCCTCCGTCTTCTATATTCAGGGGACGCCGTTATCAGCAGGCTTTGGCCTCAGTGGTTTAGTAGGTCCCGTCAACCACCTCAATATCGTGGGTTGGACAGCCGGGAATGGCCTAGTAACAGTCTTACTCTTCGTCGTGGCCCCAATTGTTTTGGGCTTCGCTAGTGACTACCTCTTCGTTACCCGTCTGGGCTGGATTGACCCAGAAAACTATCGTATTACCATCTAATTCAAGAAAAGGAGACAAAACTATGAAATTTGCAATTGCTGGTGCCGGCGCTATGGGCTGCCGTTTTGCCTATCAACTTAAACAAAGTGGCCAAGAGGTTATCTTAATCGACCGCTGGCCAGCTCATATTGAAGCCATCCGCCAAAATGGCCTGCATGTCGATTGGAATGGTCAGGAAGTGGTGGAGCAATTTCCTATCTACTATCCTGAAGAAGTGAGCGAACAAGTGGACGTGGTCATCGTCTTCACCAAGGCTATGCAGTTGGCGGACATGTTATCAGCCATTCAACCGGTCTTCGGACCTGACACCGCAGTGGTCTGCCTACTCAATGGATTAGGCCACGAGTTAGTCATGAAGCAGTATGTGGCCGAAGAGAACCTAGTCATGGGCTCTACCATTTGGTCGGCCGCTTTAGACGGCCCAGGCCGAGCAGTACTGCATGGCGTGGGTAGCCTGTCCCTGCAAAACTTTGTCGACACACCAAGTGCTCGTGCTAAGACCCAAGCTATTGTGGCAGCCTTAGATGCGGCGGGCTTGCAAGCTAGTTACAGCGAAAATGTTAAGGCGGCCATTTGGCGCAAGGCCTGCGTCAATGCCTGCGGTAACGCGCCAACTGCCTTGTTAGAATGCGACCTGGGTGGCTTCTTCGACAATCCTTACACGGAAGAATTAGTGTCTGCTATCGCCCAAGAGTTCACGGCGGTAGCCGCAACCCAAGGGGTAGAATTCGACCCAGCGGAACTGACTCAATTCATTATTTCGGCTTCCCTTAAGATTCGTGAACACCATGCTTCCATGTACCAAGATTTGATTATCAACCGTCGTTTGACTGAGGTGGATTACATCAACGGGGCCGTGACCCGAATTGGTGAAGCAGCTGGTATCCCAACGCCTGTTAACCGCACTATCACCCAGCTGGTTCATATGAAGGAATTACTCTTGGGTGCCAAATAAGCCATTAATCACCGTCTGCTCTTGGAGTAGGCGGTGTGTTTATGTCTGAACATTTTTCACTCTGAGGGGCTCAAAATACCAAAATGGCCTTGATTTATTAAGATTTTTACGGTAAGATACGTGTAATACTAGGGCCATTTTTCGGGGAGCAGGCCCCCACCTGTCCCTTAAGGCACTAGCTTAGATAAAAACAACTGTCAATGTTCCATTGAAAGTAAGGAGGAATAGCATGAAAAAATGGCAGTATTATTTAACCCTGCTGGTCTTATTGCTTTCCAGTGTGCTCTCACCCGTGAGTGCCTGGGCGCAAGAAGTTGCAGCACCCCAAGAAACCTCAGCCCTAGTTGGTGACAGCCAAGCTCAACCAGAAGCAGAAGCGACGGAAGAGTCTGAGGAAGGCTTGGATCCAGATCTGCCTAGTGATGTCGACTTAGATGAACTCATTCGTCAAGCACCAAATGTTAAGGCAGTACCCAATGTGGTGACGCGAATTTACGCCACTACACGTGACGGCAAGCCTATCACCAAGAATCTCTTGAAGTGGGAAGCCTTTCGGATTAATGTAGACTTTACCCTGCCTAACAATGTTATCAAGGCTGGGGATACTACCGTAATTGAGGTGCCAAGTACCTTGGCCTTTACCGAAGCATCTAACTTCGAAGTGCGTGACTCTAGTGGTCAGCATGTGGTAGCCAATGCTACCATCCAGCCAGGTGCTCGCACCGTTACCCTGACCTATACCAGTTATGCCCAAAACAACTCGGATATCACTGGGAACCTCTTCTTCTACGCTCGGATTAACCATGCCGAGGTTACTGAGAAGGGTAACGTGGATTTGAATTTTGTAGTAGAAAATAAACCAATTCCAGGGGGCTCTGTACCTTTCGAGGGGGCACCAATTCCTAAGGGGAACCCAATGGATAAGTCTGGTTGGCAATTACCAGGTCAGCCTAATAAGATTCGCTATATCGTGGCGGTTAACCGTCGTGGGGAGCAACGTAAGCATGTCGTCATTCGCGACTACCTCAAAGACGAAGGCCTAGCCATTGATCAAAGTTCCGTCTCCATTACTAAGGGACACTGGGTTTACCAAAACGGTGGCTGGGTGCTCCAAAATGCAGCTAACGCAGCAGGCTCCTACAATATCACTTGGGACCAAGGTAACACAGGTTTCACCATTGATTTTGGGGACTTAGATACTCAGACTGGTTTTGAGATTCTCTATACTGTCAATATTCCTTATGATGCGGCTGATGGCGAGAAATTTGGCAACTATGCTGCCATGAATGATGCCAACGGGACCGTCGCCTATACTAACTATGATTACAGTTACTCAATTGCCGGCGGGAATGCCGAGGGCTATACCTTCGTGGTCAAGGTCCATAAGCATGATGGCCAAGGCAAAGATTTAGCCGGTGCTGAATTCGAAGTTGTGCGGGATGCCAACAAAAAGGTTGTCGGCAAGATTGTGACCGACGCCCAAGGGAACGGGCAAGTCGCAGGTTTGTTGCGGGATGCCTATACCCTGCGTGAGATTAAGGCGCCAGACGGCTACCAATTATCTAATGAAGAAATTAAGATCCAAGGTGGCGACTTTGGCGCAGATAAGAGCGTGCTGAAGCAGGTTGTCAACGTACCAGCGGTGACCACGGTAGATGTGCGCGGGACTAAATCCTGGTCCGATGCTGAAAACCAAGATGGCTTGCGTCCAGAACAAGTAACCATTAAGCTCTTAGCTAACGGAACTGAAACAGGCCAAACAACTACTGCGACAGCAGCCAATGGTTGGACCTATGAATTCACTGGTCTTGCAGCTAAGGATGCCCAAGGTCAAGCCATTACCTATAGCGTGGCCGAAGAAGCAGTTACAGGCTACACCTCAACCGTGAACGGCTACGATATTACTAACAGCCACACCCCAGAGACAGTGGACGTGCGCGGGACCAAGACCTGGGAAGATGGCGACAACCAAGATGGTTTGCGCCCAGAACAAATTACCGTCAAGCTCTTAGCTGACGGTGTCGAAACAGGTCAAACCACAACCGCGACAGCGGCCAACAATTGGACCTACGAATTTAGCAACTTACCTAAGAACAAGGCCGGTAAGCCTATCACTTATAGTGTGGCCGAAGAAGCAGTAGCCGGCTATAACACAACCGTCAACGGCTACGACATCACCAACAACCACGCTACTGACTTGACTAGCGTATCCGGGACTAAGACTTGGCAAGATAATGATGATCAAGATGGTCTCCGTCCAGGCCAAGTGACCATCAAGCTCCTAGCAGATGGCGTCGAGACCGGCCAAACAGCAGTTGCTAGCGCAGCTAACAATTGGACCTACGAATTTACCAACTTACCTAAGAACAAAGCCGGTAAGGCCATTACTTATAGCGTGGCTGAAGAAGCCGTTGCAGGCTATACGGCAAGCGTCAATGGTTACAACATAGCTAACAGCCACACCCCAGAAACGGTTTCTGTCCAAGGGACTAAGACCTGGCAAGATAATGATAACCAAGATGGCGTCCGTCCAGAACAGGTAACCATCAAGCTCTTAGCAGATGGCGTCGAGACCGGCCAAACAGCAGTCGCTAATGCGGCCAACAATTGGACCTATGAATTTAGCAATCTGCCTAAGAATAAGGCTGGCAAGGCCATCACATACAGCGTTCAAGAAGAAGCGGTAGCCGAGTATACGGCTAGCTATCAGGCTTATAACGTAACCAACAGCCATACGCCAGGTCAAACTAGCCATACCGTTCAAAAGGTATGGGATGATGGTCAGAACCAAGATGGTGTCCGTCCAGTTGAGCTCAAGGTTCAGCTCTATGCAGATGATCAAAAATATGGCGATGAAATCAGCCTAACAGCAGCTAACAATTGGACCTATACTTGGAGTCAATTACCAGAAAAGGCCCAAGGTAAAGCTATTTCCTACCAAGCACGTGAAGTAAGCGTGCCAGAAGGTTATCAAGCAGATCAACCAAGTACACAAGCAGGTGTGACGACCTTGACTAACCACCATACGCCAGAAGTTACGAGCGTTTCTGGGACTAAGACTTGGAAAGATAACAATAACCAAGACGGCGTCCGCCCAGAGCGTATTAAGGTCAACCTCTTAGCTGATGGTGTCCTTAAGGCAAGCAAGGAAGTTTCCGCTGCTGATAACTGGTCCTATAGCTTCGATAATTTACCAAAATTTGCCGCTGGCCAAGCCGTGGTCTACACGATTACCGAGGATGCGGTGGCAGAATACAGCACACAAGTAGAAGGCTATAACCTAACAAATAGCCATACGCCAGGTCAGACCAGCCTGACAGTTACCAAGCAATGGCAAGACCAAGGCGACCAAGATGGCTTGCGTCCGAGTCAAATCCAAGTTCAGCTCTATGCTGACGGTGTTGCTTCAGGTAGCCCAGTTACCTTGACAGCTGCTGATAATTGGGTTTACACCTGGTCAGGTTTGGCTGAGAAGGCCAATGGTAAGACCATTGAATATAGCGTCAAAGAGGTCGACCAACCAAGTGGCTATACTAGCACGATCAGTCAAGTAAGTCCGGGTAATGTCCTCATCGTCAACCAACATACACCTGCGACCACTGAAGTCAAGGGGCAGAAGACATGGGACGATGCTAACAACCAAGATGGCAAACGCCCTGAATCTGTGACTGTTCAACTCTATGCTGACGGCCAAGTGGTGGCTAGCCAAGTCGTGACCGCGGCCAACAATTGGACCTATAGCTTCAGTAACCTCCCTCAATTTGCTAAGGGCAAGGCAATCAGCTACTCCGTTCAGGAATTAGTGGATGCCGGCTTAGACAAGGCAGGTTACCGACCAAGCTATGATGGTTACAATATCGCTAACCACTACAAGCCAGAAGTAACAAGCTTTGAGGTTCGCAAGGTCTGGAATGACCAAAACGATCAAGACAAGCTACGTCCAAGTCAAATTCAGGTCCAACTCTATGCCAATGGCAAAGCCTTTGGCGAGCCTGTGACCCTCAAGGCCGACAATGACTGGCGCCACGTCTTCGCTGATTTGGCTAAGTACCAAGAAGGCAAAGAAGTGGTCTACACAGTGGAGGAAGTAGCCGTTCCAAGCGGTTATAGTGTCACAAGCAGTCAAACTGGGGTAAATCAAGTGACCTTGACCAATACCCATCAACCAAAACGTCCTGAAGATCCAGGTAAGAAGGACCTGCCTAAGACAGGTTCAGCTGAGACCTTCTCCTTAGCCTTAGCCGGCCTCATGGCCATGACAGGCTTGGGCATCTTATGGGGGACTAAGCGTCGTCAAGCTTAGTCTTAACTAAGGGCGATTTTAAAGCAATAAAAGTGGCTAGGATAAGCGTCCTAGCCACTTTTTCTTTTGCTTTTAATTTCTTCTTTTTTTTCCCAACAAGTCTTGCTATACTATAGTTAGTTGAAATCATCGTGTCTATTGAAAGAAAGGGAATTATCACATGGCATTAACGAATATTTTCGGCCTCTTGGGTGGTTTGGGACTATTCCTCTTCGGGATGACCCTCATGTCTCAAGGGCTAGAAACGGCTGCCGGCAGTCGTCTCAAGCAGATTCTGGAGAAATTGACCGCTAACCGCTTCATCGGGGTAGGGGTCGGTGCCTTAGTCGCTGCCTTGACTCAATCTTCTTCCGCAACCACGGTTATGGCCATTGGGTTCGTTAACTCGGGTTTGATGGACCTCAGAAGTGCGGTCTGGATTATCATGGGGGCCAATATCGGGACCACCATTACCGGGCAGTTGATTGCCTTGAATTTCTCGGCCTATGCGCCACTTATTCTCTTCGCTGGGGTTCTCTTGGCTATGTTCGCAGCCAAAGGGCGTTCCGCAGCAGTGGGCCAAGTCTTAATTGGGCTTGGTATGCTCTTCATGGGGCTGGAGCACATGTCCCAATCCATGGAGCCACTCCGCTATATGCCAGAATTTACTGGCCTCTTGGCTAAATTCGAGAATCCTTTGCTGGGGATTGCCGTCGGGGCTATCTTTACCGCGGTGATTCAGTCCAGTTCAGCCTCGGTCGGGATCTTGCAGACCTTGGCCCTCAGTGGCGTGGTTACCTTGCCAAGTGCCATTTATGTCCTTTTTGGGCAAAATATCGGGACCTGTATTACCGCCATTCTGGCTTCGATTGGTTCCGAGCGTAATGCCAAACGGGCAACCTTGATTCATCTCTTATTTAATGTCATTGGGACCGTTGTCTTCGTGGCTATTAGCCTGACAACGCCATTTGTTCACTGGATGGAAGGCCTGACACCAGGCAATGTGCCAGTCCAAATCGCTAACGTCCACACCATCTTCAACGTGGTGACTACCTTCTTGCTCTTGCCGTTTGGGGCTCAATTAGTGCGTCTGACCTATGTTTTCCTGCCGGACCTACCACAAGTGCCAGCACCAAGTGTGGTTCGTCACCTGGACTTCAACATCTTCAATCAAGAATACCATGTTGGTTTGACCACCATGATGGGGGCGCAACTCTACAAGGAAGTCATGAATATGTTAGGCCTGGTACGCCAAAATGTGGCCTTGGCTTTTAGTCTCTATAATGCGTCAGATATCGAAGACAAGGTAGCGGAATTAAAGAGTCGCGAGCAAGATATTGACGAGCTCAACCAACAGATTGTCCAATATGCGGCCATGTCTCTGACTCATGATGCCAACTTGCAGAGTGGTGAATATGTCAAGATTGCCTCTGACCTGGAGCGGCTAGGCGACCATGCCACTAACATTATGGAGCGCTTGCTCCTAATTCATGATAGCAAGCACGACCTGTCTGAAGAAGCGCTGGAAGAATTGGCTACCATGTCACGCTTGGCTCTAGAAATCTTAGACCAGCTCAAGGAGACCGTGGGCGACAACCTGGAAGAAGTCAACAACCAGGAACAATTAATCGACCAAGCCTACGAAACCTTCGAACGCATGCAAATTCAACGGCTGAAGAGCAAGGTCTGTGGGACTAGCAACAGCGTCCACTTTGCTAAGATTCTGACCGACTTCGAGCGGATTGGCGACCACTGTCTCAACATTGCCCAAGAAATGAACACCATCCACCCAAGTTGGAAATTCGTTGAACAACAAGACTAAAATGATTAAGACTAGGACCTAAGGTTCTAGTCTTTTTGTTTTGTCATTAAAATGTTAGAAGGAAAAAAGTGCCAAAATCCCCTCTTTTGGGTATTTATAGAGGGAGGGATGGAAATGGGAGTTCAGAATTTTCTAGCAGGTCGCTGCTTGACCCAGGCAGAAGCCCAAGAAGTGTGGAAGTTGGCAGAAGCTAGGGGGCAGAACCTAGAAACATGGCTAGCTAGTCTACCTTCAAAGCCTGCCTTGACGGGTCCGCCCTGGGTCTGTGGCCGTTGTGGTAACCAGGATCCGCGTCAGTTTTGGACCTTCCAAGGGCTGGACGGTCAGCCTAGGACCTATTGCCTGGACTGCCTATCTCTGGGTAGAGTCATGTCAGGCCAGAGGCTTTATTGTCAGCCAGCTCCAGCGGGACGGCCCCTGAGCCAGTCTCCACTGACTTGGCAGGGAGAGTTAACCCCAAGTCAGGCTGAAATTGCCCAGAAGCTGGTTGAAACCTGGCGGAGCCAGGAGCGGCGACCGCAATTAGTCTGGGCGGTCACCGGTGCCGGCAAGACCGAGTTGGTTTTTCCTCTCTTGGAGCGGATACTCATGGATGGCGGCCGGATCTGCCTGGCCTCGCCCCGAATTGATGTCTGCTTAGAGCTGGCGCCTCGGGTTAAGGCAGCCTTTGCTGGTTTAGACTGTCAGGTCCTCTATGGGGGGAGCCAGGATAGCTATGAGCTCAAGCCCCTGACACTGGCGACAACCCACCAACTGCTACGGGCTTATCAGACTTTTGATTGCTTGATTGTGGATGAGGTGGATGCCTTTCCCTATGTGGATTCACGTGCCTTGCATGAGGCAGTAAGGCGAGCCCTTAAGCCGGGTGGGTTATTAGTTTATCTGACCGCCACACCGGATGACCGGCTCTTGTCGGACTGGGAGGCGGGACGCTTGGTCTGCCAACAATTGCCGGCTCGCTATCATGGTCATCCCTTACCTCTGCCGCAGTTGCAGTGGGTGGGGGACTGGCCTAAGGGATTAGCTGCCGGTCGCTTGATTAAGCCGCTTAAGCAAATTTTGCAACGCTTCGGCCATTTAGAAGGTCCTAAATTACTTTTTGTGCCCCACATTCCGCAAGCCCAGGCCTGTGCTCACCTTTTGAAGCCTTTGCTGCCGAATTTGGCCCTAAGCTCAGTGCATGCCAGTGACCCCAAACGACAGGACAAGGTCATGGCGCTAAGGCAAGGGGAGCTAGATTTATTAGTGACGACGACCATTCTAGAGCGGGGGGTGACACTACCCCATTGTCAGGTCTGTATTCTGGGAGCAGATGATGAGCTCTATACGCGGGCCAGCCTCATGCAAATGAGCGGGCGGGTAGGGCGAAGCGCTGATCAGCCGACAGGCGCCCTGTGGTGGTTGCATCAGGGGCAAAGTCTTGCCATGCGTCAGGCCATCCAGCAACTTAGGGCCCTCAATCAGACAGCTCAGGCGCGCGGGCTTTTGCGGGTCAACTAGGAGGTGGAAAGCTTGAAGTGTATCATGTGCCAAGAAGCCTGCCGTCAGGGGCCGACCATCTGGGACTACCTAGCTTGGGGTCCCTTGCCGGAGTCAGTTCTCTGTCGCACCTGCCAAGACCTCTGGCAGACTCAGATTGAAGGCCAGGTCATTTGCTGGGGCTGTGGTCGCGCCTTATCCCAGGATGCCCAGGATCCCTATCATGCCGTAGCGTTCTGGCAGGATCAGCATGCCTATTGTCAAGAATGTCAGGCCTGGTTCAGCCGCTATCCCATCGACTTAATCCATCACCAGGCCCTCTGTCCCTATCAGGGAGCCCTGCGCCAGTGGCTCCACAGCTACAAATACTTAGGGGACATTCGTCAGGCCCAGGCACCAGCCCAGCGCTTGAGGGCCTTTGCCAGTGCCCATCCAAAGGCCCATTGGTTGGTCTTGCCCTCGTCGCCAGCCAGTTTGGCCCAGCGCCAATTTCATGCCACGCGCCAACTCTTAGAAGTGGCGGGTTTGAAGGTTGTTTGTCCTTTTGACTATGTGGGGGATGGAGTCAAGCAAGCTAGTAAGAGTCGCCAGCAGCGTCTAGCGTTAGGCCAAGTTTTTGCTCTTAAGGAAGAAGCTTTAGCTCACTTGACCGGGGGCGAATGGTGGCTCTTTGATGATGTTTACACAACTGGAAGCACCCTCTTGCGGGCCAAATCCTTGTTGTATCCTGTAGCAAAAATTCGGCAAATCCCCCTCTATTCCTTTTCTTTATTCCGTGAAGGGCGTGCAGAAAAATAATTGGGTGTTTCCGCTTTCAATCTTAGGGTGGGTATGCTATAATAAACATAAGCAGAAGATAAACTGCTTGACAATAGGATTAAGATCCCGGGATTAACCCTATTAATCACCAACAGAAATGAGGGATTCGGTTATGTTTAACTATAATGTACGCGGAGAAAATATTGAAGTGACCAAAGCCATCCGTGACTATGCAGAGAAGAAAGTCAGCAAGTTAGAGCGTTTCTTCGACAATGCGCCAGATGCGACGGCTTATGTTAACCTCAAGGTATATCCCGACAAGACAGCTAAAGCCGAAGTGACCATTCCGCTCTCCTTCCTAGTGTTGCGTGCGGAAGAAACCAACCCAGATTTATATGCAAGTATTGACCTGGTGGTGGATAAACTCGAACGCCAAGTGCGTAAACATAAAACAAAAATTCACCGTAAATATCGCGAAGTTCATGGTGATGCAGGGGCTTATGATGCGCTCCTCAACCAGGCAAGTGAACCTGCTAGCGAAGAACCTGAGCTAGATATCGTGCGGTCAAAACGCATTAGCCTCAAACCAATGAGCAGCGAAGAAGCGGTATTACAAATGAACATGCTGGGTCATGACTTCTTCGTCTACACAGACGCAGAAACAGAAGAATTCAGCATTGTCTATCGTCGTAAAGATGGCCGTTATGGCTTGATTGAGACGGCAGAACTCTAAGCTAAAGTTGATTTTGAAAAGGCGAGACCTAGGTCTCGCCTTTCTTGTTTGGCTGGATACCGACGGGCTATTATTTAGGGCGTTAGATCCAATCCTTGCAAAAAAGAAGTCCAGCCGGGCTTTTTTTCATTTTTTGGGATAAAAACATTCAAATTCTGCACGGATTCTGCTATAATAGAATAGATGCATTAGGCATAACTTATGATGTAGATAAACAAAGGAGATTATTAATGGCTAATTTTCTAAGAAACCTCGTTGAAAATGATAAAGCAGAATTGCGCCGGACAGGTCGTATTGCCGACCAAGTCATGGCGTTAGAAGACAAATACAAAGCCATGAGCGATGAAGAATTACGCGCCCAAACGGCTGAATTTAAGAAACGCCTGGAAGCAGGGACTAAATTAGACGACCTCTTGGTGGAAGCTTTCGCCGTTGTGCGTGAAGCGGACCGTCGTGTCTTGGGGCTTTTCCCATACCGCGTCCAAATCCAAGGTGGGATTGTCATCCATGGTGGTAACATTGCCGAAATGCGTACCGGGGAAGGGAAAACCTTGACCGAAACAATGCCGGTATACCTCAATGCCCTAACTGGCAAAGGGGTTCACGTCGTGACCGTTAACGAATACTTAGCAACTCGTGACTCCAAGGAAATGGGGGCTGTCTACGAGTTCCTAGGTTTGACAGTCGGGCTCAACCTCAATAGCATGTCAGCTGCTGAGAAGCGTGAAGCTTACAATTGCGACATTACCTATTCTACTAACAACGAATTAGGCTTTGACTACCTCCGTGATAACATGGTGGTTTACAAGGAGCAAATGGTACAACGTCCATTGCATTTTGCGGTAGTCGATGAAGTGGACTCCATCTTAGTCGATGAAGCGCGTACGCCACTGATTATCTCTGGTCAAGCTGAGAAGTCAACCGCTCTCTACACTCGGGCAGACTACTTCGCTAAAGGCTTGAAGGCTGAAGAAGACTATACTATTGACTTAACTTCTAAGACCATCTCCCTAACTGACCAAGGGGTTGACAAGGCTGAACGTGTCTTCCGTCTAGAAAACCTCTACGATGTTAATAACTCTGTCTTGGTTCACCACATTGACCAAGCTTTGCGTGCTAACTACATTATGTTGCACGATATCGACTACGTGGTTGACGAAGGCAAGGTTAAGATTGTCGATCCATTTACGGGTCGTATCATGGACGGTCGTCGTTACTCTGACGGTCTCCACCAAGCCATCGAAGCCAAGGAAAACGTTGAAATTGAAGACGAGTCTAAGACTATGGCGACGATCACCTTCCAAAACTACTTCCGTATGTACGAGAAGTTGTCAGGGATGACCGGGACAGCCAAGACCGAGGAAGAAGAATTCCGCGAAATCTATGGCATGAACGTAGTCGTGATTCCAACCAACCGTCCAGTACAACGGGTGGATGCGCCAGACCAACTCTATCCAAGTCTTAAATCTAAATTCAAGGCAGTCGTGGCCGATATTAAGGAACGCCACAGCAAGGGTCAACCAATCTTGGTTGGTACAGTTGCCGTTGAAACCTCTGAATACCTGTCTAATCTCTTGACCAAGGAAGGCATTCCTCACGAAGTCCTCAACGCTAAGAACCACTTCAAGGAAGCGGAAATCGTTATGCAAGCGGGCCAACGTGGTGCGGTTACCATCGCGACCAACATGGCCGGTCGTGGTACTGACATTAAGTTAGGTCACGGTGTTAAGGAATTAGGTGGTCTCTGCGTAATCGGGACTGAACGTCACGAATCTCGTCGTATTGATAACCAGCTCCGTGGTCGTTCAGGTCGTCAAGGGGACCCAGGTGCTTCCCAATTCTACCTATCATTAGAAGATGACCTCATGCGTCGTTTCGGTTCTGACCGAATCAAAGCCATGTGGGAACGTCTCAATGTGACGGATGAAGAGATGGAAGATATGGCGATTACCAGCCGTTTCCTCTCCCGCCAAGTAGAATCTGCGCAAAAACGCGTCGAAGGGAACAACTACGATACACGTAAGAACGTCTTGGAGTATGACGAAGTCATGCGTGAACAACGTGAAGTTATCTATAGCCAACGTCAACAAGTCATCAACGAAACAGACAACTTAACTGAAGCAGTTAAGGGGATGATTAAACGTACCATCATCCGCGAAGTTGAAGCGGTGACTGAAGGCGACAAGAAGGACTGGAACTACCGTGGTCTCTTGGATTACGCACACGCTAACCTAGTCAACCCAGAGCAATTAAGCCTCCAAGACCTAGAAGGCAAATCAGCTAAAGAATTAGTTGAAACCCTCTATGGGACTGCTATGAAGGTCTTCCAAGAAAAACTCGACATGCTTTATGGTCCAGAACAAGTCTTGGAATTCGAGAAGGTGATTATCCTACGTGTGGTAGACAGCAAGTGGACCGATCACATCGACATGATGGATCACCTACGCCAAGGGGTCGGCTTGCGGGCTTACGCTCAAACCAACCCATTAACTGAATACCAAACTGAAGGTTACGAACGTTTCCAAGAAATGATTGCTGAAATCGAGTTTGACGTGACACGCTTCATTATGAAGTCACACATCCGTCAAAACTTGGAGCGCGAACAAGTTAACGCATAATCAAAAATCCCATTATATCATATATGATATAATGGGATTTTTTTGTGGCTGATTTTCCTAGGGAAAGTGGCTTCTCTAAAAAATATGTCATATATAGTTGACATCTCTTCCCAGAAGGTCTATACTATGTGTAACATATATGTGACACACAAGAAAGAAGGCGTGCTATGAACCGCGTGCGAGAACTACGTCAGAGCAGGAAACTTTCACAGTTAGCCCTGGCCAAAGAGGTTGGGGTCGCCCGACAAACCATTAACCTAATCGAAAATGACAAGTACAATCCATCCTTGGATCTCTGCCTCAAGCTAGCCTATGCGCTCGAGACAGACTTGAATACCTTATTCTGGGAGGTCGAATTGCATGAATCAACCACACAAGCATAAGAAATTTAGCTGGGAGAACTGGATCCGCCGCTTTTACGGGGTACAGAACTTAGACGAATATCGCATGGCCGAAATCAATAAGATTGGCAACAAAGCTTATCTGATCTTGCTGCCCTATCTTAGCTTGGCCAACGTCGCAGCCTATTTTCTCTGGTACTTCCAACCCGAATGGGCCTTTTGGGGCATGCTTGGATCTAATCTCTTGGTGCTACTAGGCCTCAACACCTATGTGGCAACCAAGGTTCATCGCCTCAAGCTAGATGCCTTAGAAGTCGAACCTAATAAGTTCCAGCAAGCCCTCAAAGACTTAGTCTGGTCGGCCATAAAAGCCGGGATTTTCTTCGCAGTTTGGATGCACTTTTCCCTAGCGGCCATCGGGGCCCTCTTGGGGGAAGATGGCATAGCCCATCTGACCCAGTGGCGCTACATTATCATTAATGCCTTAGGAGGGGTCTTCTTCGGGATTGTGACCTACACAGTAGGACGTCGACGTTTGCGAGATGGGCAAGCTGGCCTAGAAGAAGACCTAGAGTCGAATCAAGAGGAGGACGACCATGAAAACTAACTATCTAAGATGGCTAGCCATTCTGGCAGGTATGGGTCTGATTGCCATCGCCCTGTCTCGTGGCATGGGCTACTGGCAGGAATCCCTCATTCAGATGGATTCGACCCTGCGAATTAGCATTGGCCTCATTCTAGGCCTTAGTTTCTTCGTATTTGTTTATTGGCAACAGAGAAAAAATAAGAAGTAATCAGCAGATTAGGAGGTAATTCCCATGATTGAATTCCAAGACGTCTCTAAAACTTACGGGGCCACTCAAGCCCTTAAAAATCTCAAGCTCAGTATCCCAGAAGGCCAAATTGTCGGCCTAATCGGTCATAATGGGGCCGGTAAATCCACCACCATCAAATCCCTGGTCTCCGTCATTAACCCGACTTCAGGCAAAATCCTAGTCGATGGCTTAGACTTGGCTAGCCACCGGCTAACCATCAAGCAAAAAATTGGCTATGTGGCTGATTCGCCAGACCTCTTCCTACGCCTGACGGCTCAGGAATTCTGGGACTTGGTGGCTGCCTCTTACGGCATGACCAGCAAGGATTATGAAGGTCGCTTGGTGGACTTGCTTAAGCTCTTTGATTTTGCCAGCCACCGCTATGAGGTCATTGAGACCTTCTCGCACGGTATGCGGCAAAAGGTCTTCGTCATTGGGGCCCTGCTGTCCGACCCAGATATTTGGGTGCTAGACGAACCTATGACCGGATTGGATCCTCAGGCTGCTTTCGACCTCAAGCAACTCATGCGGGCCCATGCAGATAAGGGCAAGACCGTGCTCTTTTCTACCCACGTGTTAGAAGTAGCCGAGCAAATCTGTGATCGCCTGGCTATCCTTAAGAAGGGGGAACTCATCTTCTACGGAACCGTGGCAGAGCTCAAGGCGGAACATCCCGACCAAAGCCTGGAAGCCATCTATCTGAATTTGGCAGGGCGTAAGGAAGAAGGCGAGTCTCATGCGTCTTAAAATGATATGGCAACTGATGAAGGTCAACATCCTCTATGCGGGTCAGGCCAGTGCCCTCACCCGCTACCGTCAGAAGCAGGCCGCCAATCCTAATAAGAAACTGGATGTACCCATGATTCTCTTCCGCCAGTACCTGCTAGTGGGAGCCTTGTATGTCTTTCTTTTCTGCTTTATGAACGGCTTTTTCCAACTGGCAGGGGCACCCATTCGGTTTACAGTGATTGTTTCCGTCTTCGTGCTAATGATGCTGGGACAGGGTTTTATGACCTTCTACAATGTCTTCTATGAAAGTGGCGACTTACAAGCTTACCGGCCCTATGCCTATTCCGAAGGCGAAATTATGCTGGCCAAGCTCTTGTCGGCTCTGATGGTCATTCTCTTTACCATCTTGCCAGTCCTCTGCTACTTTATCCTTTTAGCCATTCAGAGTCCCGGCTTGTTGGTCTTGACCTTGCCGCTAGCCTTGCTAGGCTTTAGTCTGATTTTGGCTACTATCATTTCTTTGTTGATTGTGCTAGCCCATTATTTGACTAAAACTACTGTTTTCCGTCAACATAAGCAACTAGCTTCCAATCTGCTTATGGCTTTGGTGATGATTATCACCTTCTGGGCGGTCTTCCAAATTAATGGCAGCCGGGATGACCTAAGTAATCTATCTGGCATAGCACAGATTTTTATGCCTTTCTATGACCTGGTGATGAATCCAGGACAAATGGGCGCCTGGCTAGGGATTTTGCCATGGCTAGCAGCCTTAGGGGCACTCCAAATCCTCTTGCGGCTTCAAGTAGTGCCACAATTTTACGAAGCAGCCCTGACAACTTCTAGCCAATCTGGCATAGGTCAGCGTAAGAGCCGTATCTATAGTTTAGATGGCCAGGGACGTCTATCTTGGGTTAAAACCTACGTTTGGCGTCTGGTAAGTGAGGGATCGGTGCTCATGCAGGCCATCCTGATGAGTAGTGTCTTCCCTTATATCTTCCTGATTGCCATCCTAGGGGGCTTGTCAGAAAAACCAGATTTGTTGGCGGAATTGGTGAAAGCTCGCTACTTGGCGCCTCTCATGCTCCTGGTGATCTTTATTGCTGGTTTTAACGCTGGCTACGGTGGCCTAGCTATGATGGGCCATTCCTTGGAAAAGGACAATCTGGCCTATGTCAAGACCTTGCCAATGGATTTAATGGGCTATCTCAAGAAAAAATTCTGGTTATTAGTTGGCCTACAGAGCCCGCTAGCGCTGGCCATATTGATCGGCCTCTGCCTCTTCTTAGGCATGGAATGGTGGGTCATTGGCTGCCTAGTCTTAACCTGGCTAGTTGTCAGCCTGACTTGGTCTAGCTGGTCCTACAGCAAGGATTATTTGGAGCCTGTCACCCAATGGTCTAATGTCTCCGAACTCTATAGTCGAGGCAGCACCTGGGTACGGAGCATGCTGATGCTACTAGGCTATATTGTGACCATTGCTTTGGTTGTAGGCGAGTATGTGCTCTTGATGAAGTTGCCTGAGAGAACAGGCTATATTCACGCCCTAGACTTAAGTATTGCCCTCTTGGGTGTATGTGGGATGGTGGCTTTGGTTGCTTGGCATCGACTTGCTATCCAAGTTCGCGGTGTCGAGGCAGAAGGGTCAATAGGTCGGAAATGGCTATATTGGCCGCTAGCCATTGCTCTGATGGGAGTAATTCTCAATGTGGGTTTACTCCCTCAGAACCTAGCTTTTAATTTCTTAGTATCTATTTTGGGCGATCAACAAACAATTTTCATGCTTGGAACCTTAGTAGGGGGAATTATCTTCGTTTCTGTTTTCCTTTGGCTCTACTATAAGCATTCTGGGGAAAAATTCCAATTTGGGTGGAAAGATTTGGGGATTTCAATTCTATCTACTATTGCTATGAGAATAGCGATTTCACTCCTTTACGGAGCAATGCATTCCTCTCAAGAAATGACGGGAAATGATGCGGCCTTAGGCGGTATGTTAGGAGTTGCAACAGAGCCTAGTCTATGGATTGCTTATTTCTTTATCTCGGTAATTGGGCCGATTAGTGAAGAACTCGTTTTCCGCGGATACTTCAAGAAACTCTTCTGTCTCAATGGTCATTTTGGTTGGTTTGCCGCTTTGGTATCCTCAGCCCTATTCGGCTACATGCATGGATCAAGCACGCTCTTCGAGTGGTTACTTTATGGTGGCATGAGCTTGGGGCTTTACCTCAGCTTCCGTCGCCGGAATCAACTAATCGATTCCATCGCCCTCCATATTGGGAATAACCTATTTGTTAGCGTCATGCAGCTGCTAGTTTATTATGGTATCTTGCAACTGCATTAAGAGACAACCTCGCTCCTGAGACATTGGAGCGAGGTTTTTATGCGCATAATAGACTTACAAGCACTAAACTATGCTATAATAGGAGCCAGATAGGGAGTGACTTGAAATTTATGAAATATCTTTTATTACTTCGCGGAATTAATGTGGGTGGCAAGAACAAGGTAGTTATGAGTGAACTTAGAGCTCAGATTGAGGCTTTGGGTTATGAAGCAGTCACTACCTACATCAATAGTGGGAATGCCTTTTTCGAGACGGAGGAGCCTTTGGAGCGTATCAAGGCTAAGATTGGTGATATGTTAGCGACTTATCCCTTTACTATTTATCATGTAATCTTAAGTCGCGATGCCTACTTGGCGGATGCCGCACAAGTGCCGGCCTGGTGGCAGGAGCCCTTGGCACGTCGTGATGTGCTCTTCTACACCGATCAGGTGGATTATGAGCATATGAAGGCCCGCATTCAGGCCATGCCCCTACACGATGAAGTGGTTCATTTCGGGGACCGAGCGGTCTTCTGGGGCAAATACACGGAAAGTGAATACCTCAAGACTTCCTACCACAAGTACTTGCTCAAGGAGGACTTCTACCCGCAGATTACTATCCGTAATGGCAAGACTTTCGATAAATTGCGGGACTTGCTAGGTTAAGTCTAAAAAGAAGAGCCGGATTCGGAAGTCCGGCTCTTTGCTTAGGTCAGCCAACAGGCTAGCCAGAGAATTAGGGATAGGGCGCCACGAATTAAGAGATGGCTTGCCTGTATTCGGCCTAGTAGATAATGGCCGTTGAGCAGGGCGCAGACTATCAGGCTGACTAGCGCCAAACCAAGCCCCAAACAGGCAGGCCTGTGCGACAGCCAACCCAAGCAAGCTGCTAGGCTGGTAGCCATAAGGCTCAAGGCGCAGAAGATATTAAGTCCGGTCAGCCAAGCCAGACCGGGGCGCCGACTATGAAGACTGGCGCCTAGCATGGCTAGGGCGTAGAGGACTAAAAGCGTTAGTAAGATAATTTTCATGATAGGACCTCCTTGTAGGTTACTATCTCTAGTAAAACCTGAGGGGCTAAGCCCCTGTCAAGAGGAGGAGACCAAAATGTTGCAGACAGGTCAGATTGAAGCCAAATACCAGGTCAGTCGCGACACTCTGAGATTCTATATTGAAGAGGGTCTCGTGGTGCCTGATAAGGTGGCCGGCAAGTATCAGTGGTTGCCTGAACATGAGGCGGCTTTGACCAATATTTTGGAACTGCGAGCCCTGGGTTTATCGGTCAAGGCCATTAAACGCATTAAGGAATTGCATGAGACGGCTTGTGGGACCGAGATTCAATGGCGGGAGAATTTGGCGGTTGTGGAGGAAGAGCTAGCAGATTTAGACCGCCAACAAGCTGACTTAGACCGTCGCCGGGCCTCCTTGTGCGCTTTGGCCGACCAGTTGCGTCAGCGCTTAGAAGTTTAAAACTAGGCACAATTCAAGCCCTAGGCCCCCTGGTGGGGCCTTTTACCATTGTCCCACTAGGTTTTGCGTGGTACAATAAGGTGATTGACTAAACGAAGGAGCGTTGATTATGGAATTATATGAAATTCGTCAATTCATTGACAAAGCCAATAACCAATTAGCTAGCTTCAGGGGGTCTCTTTGACTTAGAGGCTTTAGAAGCAGATATTGCCGACTACGAACATCAGATGTCGGCGCCTGATTTCTGGGATGATAACGAAAAGGCTCAGAAAATTATCAGCCAACTTAACTTAGCTAAGGAGACTTACTCGACTATTCATGCCTTGGAAGAAGGCGTGGCCGACATTGAAGTGGCCCTTGAACTCTATGAAGAGACAGAAGATGCTGACATCTTGGCCGAAGCGGAAGGTCAAGTGGCCCAAGTCCAAGCAGACCTGGATGCCTACGAGATGAAGTTGCTCCTGTCTGGACCTCATGATGCCAATAATGCCATCCTGGAAATTCACCCAGGGGCTGGCGGGACCGAGTCCCAGGACTGGGGTAGCATGCTCTTGCGTATGTACCAGCGTTGGGCGGATAAGCAGGGCTTCAAGGTAACAGTCTTGGATTATCAAGACGGGGAAGAAGCGGGTATTAAGAGTGTGACCTTGGAAATCGAAGGCCACAATGCCTATGGCTATCTCAAGTCAGAGAAAGGGGTACACCGTTTGGTGCGGATTTCGCCTTTTGACTCCAACAGCCGGCGCCATACTTCCTTTGCTTCGGTAGAAGTGACGCCTATGTTGGATGATACCATCGAAATCGACATCAACCCCGATGATTTGCGGATTGATACCTATCGGGCTTCAGGGGCTGGGGGTCAGCACATCAACAAGACTTCCTCAGCTATTCGGATTACCCATATCCCAACTGGCATTGTGACCCAGAGCCAGTCCCAACGTTCCCAGTTCCAGAACCGGGATTTAGCCATGGCTATGCTTAAGGCCAAGCTCTACCAATTAGAGGAAGAGAACAAGGCCAAGGAATTAGCCGCCCTCAAGGGGGAACAAAAAGACATTGCTTGGGGCTCCCAGATTCGCTCCTATGTCTTCCATCCTTACGCCATGGTTAAGGATCACCGGACTGGCTACGAAGTGGGTAACACGGGAGCCGTCATGGACGGCGACCTCAACGGTTTTATTGATGCCTATCTCAAATGGCAAATGGGCGACTCAGCCTCCTGATACACAATTGACATCTCCTTGTGACCCAGTGGACGAGGGAATGTGGTAGACTTAGAGTGACCAATTTTAGAAAAAGAAAGAGAAAGAAGGTGACCAGATGATTCAATTACAACGTGTCAGCAAACAATATGACAAGGGGACCATTGCCCTACGCGACATCAACCTCTTTATTGACAAAGGGGAGTTTGTCTACTTGATTGGGCCAAGTGGCTCCGGTAAGTCAACCCTGATGAAGTTACTTTATCGTGAAGAAATGCAGACCCGCGGAACTATCCGAGTAGGGGACTTTAACCTCAACAAGCTCAAGGAGCGTCAAGTGCCACATTTGCGCCGGACGGTAGGGGTAGTCTTCCAAGATTTCAAGTTGCTGCCTAAATTGAACGTCTACGAAAATATCGCCTATGCCCTAGAGGTAACGGGCGAGAGTGGCCGGACTATTAAAGCCCGGGTCAAGGAAGTTTTAGAATTAGTGGGTCTAGCCCATAAGGCTAAATCCTATCCAAATCAATTATCAGGTGGGGAACAACAACGGGTGGCCATTGCTCGGGCTATTGCCAACCGGCCAGCTATTTTGATTGCGGATGAGCCAACTGGTAACTTGGACCCTGAGACAGCCATGGGTATTCATCGTGTCCTCGAATCGATTCATCGCCGGGGGACCACCATTTTGATGGGGACCCACAACGATACCCTGGTGGACCACTTCCAACACCGGGTAGTGGTGCTGGAAGGTGGCCGGATTGTCCGCGATGACCGGAAGGGGGATTACCATGAGAGCCATTAGAAGTTTCTTCCGTCATATTCGCGACGGTTTCCGTAACCTCTTCCGTAACGGGCTCATGACCTTGGTGTCCATCTTCACCATGACCTTAACCTTGATTATGATTGGGAGCTTCGTCCTAATTTGGACTAACATTAATGAAGCAACGCGAAATATCGAACAGACCTTCCAAGTACGGGTGCTGATTGACCGTATCGCGACAGAAGAAGAAGAAGCCACACTCAAGACGCAAATCCAAGGCCTGGAGCATGTCACGGATGTGGTCTATCGCAGCAAGGATGAGGAACTAGAGCACTATAAGAAGACAATCACCTCTGACTTCGATGTCATTGAAGGGGATAAGAATCCCCTCAATAACGTCTATGTAGTCTCAGTGGATAAGGGTGAGAACCTAGATAAGGTGGCCCAGGATATTCGTAAGCTAGCCAAGGTAGAAGCTGCCAATTATGGTTCCACAGACGTTGAGACCATTCTAGGCAACATCAATGCCGTGCGGATTGTCCTAGCCGTACTGGCCTCTATCTTCGTTGTCTTTGCGGTACTTCTGGTGTCTAACACCATTCGTCTGACTATTTTGGCCCGCCGCACAGAAATCGAGATTATGCGCCTAGTAGGGGCAACCAAGCGTTACATTCGCGCGCCTTTCAAATATGAAGGGGCCTATATTGGTTTGATTTCGGGTCTTCTGGCCTTTGGTGCCTTGTATGGCATCTATGAAGGAGCCCATAGCTACTTGCCGGGCTTCTTAGGACTAGCCAATCTCCAGCTGGTAGACACCATGCCAATTATGGCCTATGTAGGAGCAGGACTCCTAGTGATTGGGATTGTCTTAGGTCGCCTAGGGGCAGGCCGCTCAATCCGCCGTTTCTTAGATATATAAGAGAGCAAAGGACTGGAAGATATTGCCAGTCCTTTTTAATATGAAAAAAAGCCACTAGCTTGGCTAGTGGCTGGGTCTTAGTTGAGGTTAGTCTTCTAATTGGTTGCTTAAAATGTTGACCTTGTAGAAGCGAGGCCAGTAGGCGGTCACGCCTATCATAATAACGCCGCATAAGAGGAAGAGTAGGCTAGCTGGCAAGTAGTCGAAACCTAAGGAGAAGATGACCATACCTAGGGGCGAGAGGAGTTGGCTAGCCGTTGAGACGATATTGAAAATCCGGCCTTGATAGTGAGTGGGTACAATCTGGGTGACCCAGGTCATCATGGGAATGTTAACGGCCGTTGAGATACCACCAAAGATTAAACTAATAAGGAGGAAGAAGGCGAAGAAGGCATCTGTTGACAGAGGTAACCAGAGGACAGCCCCCATAAGCGCCACCAGGCCGCCAATGGTGAGGATGGATTTCCAGGCTAGGAGTAGTGGATAGCGGATAGCCTTACGAGCGGAGAGGTAAATCCCCACTAAGATGAAGCCTAGGCTGAGCGCAGCTTCCGTTAGGCCGTAGTAGTAATCTGAGAAGTGGAGGACTTTGACTTGGACATAAGGCATGCCCACAATGATCCCTGTAATCAGAAGGTTAATGAACATGAAGAGAGCCAAGGTATGTTGGAATTTCTTGTGGGCCTTGATAAAGTCCAGCCCTTCCTTGAAGAGGGTGAAGAGAGAGGCTTCAGCATCCGCTTGATGATGCGCAACGAGGTGGAAGTTAAGGGTCAGGGTGATGATAATGACGAGAGCTTCTAAGCCAATCTCTAGCCCTACCAGGTATTCCAGTGGCAGAGTGGCATAGAGGGCAACCCCAGCAATAGGCGCGATAAATTGAGACAGGGCACCAATGGTTTGTTCGATGGATCTGAGTTTATGGACGTGCTCCTCAACCACTAGGGTGGTAGCGGCCGACACCGAAGCGGTAGACAGGAATTGGTCGGAAATCTTGAGGGCAATCAAGAGCAGGAAGACCATGAGCAGATTGCTAGTCAGATGGGTGGTGGCGATAAAGCCGGCAAAGAGCCCTAGGGCTAGGATACTGAGACCTTGAGCCCAAATAATGATGTGTTGTTTGTTGTATTTATCGACGAGGCTACCGGTAAAGGGCAGCAGTAGCAGGGAAACCACCGGCCCTACTGCCTGGGACAGGCCGAAGTAAATGGCTGAGTCACTGTGCTTGAGAATAATCAAGCCGATGACGAAGGTCAGGATGGCGGAACCGAGCGTACCGGCTAGGTTGGATACAATCAGTTTACTTAATTGTTTATTGGATGCTTGGGTAAGTCTAGCTTCCATGGAATCACTCCTTTCTTAATCGATTCTAGTCTAACATAGGAGCTGAGGGCTGCCATCGGCCTTAGGACCGAAATTTGAGACTAAGGCGAGTCATTCAACCACAACTCGGAATCGCTTACATCAACTATTTAGTGGAAAAGTATTTTACCTGGGTCCATTCCATGGTAAAATGGACTGTATGCTTATGAGAGAGGAGGCGCCCAGATGCGAGATGGACAGGAACAAGACTGGCAAATGACCCCTATCGGGGGCGCTAGTGGTGATGCCTATATGGGCGTTAAGAATAACGAACGCGTCTTCTTCAAGCGCAACTCCTCGCCTTTTATTGCTGCCCTATCAGCCCAAGGAATTACGCCTAAGCTCATGTGGACCCAGCGGACCTATTCCGGAGATCTCCTGGTGGCCCAAGAATGGAAGGATGGCCACTTGTTGAACCGGGAGGACATGGGACAAGAAAAGGTTATTCAATTAATCCGTTCCATTCATCAATCTGACTACCTGCTCATGATGCTCAAGCGCAGTGAAGACCAACTCTTCTATCCCTTGGACTTTATTGCCCTCTACCGCAAAGACCTGCCAGCAGCCCTCTGCCAGCATCACTTCTTCAATGAAGTCATTCATTCTCTGGAAGATGCCTTGGATGACGACTTCTATAATGTTAACTACTGTGTCTGCCATGGGGATTTGCATCACCTTAATTTCTTGGAGGCGGAAGATGGCCAGCTCTATTTAGTAGACTGGGAGAACGTCCGCATTGCTGATCCGCTTAGCGACCTTAGCCGCCTACTCTGCGAGTATTACCGGCCTAGCGAGTGGACTCAATGGCTGAAGACTTATGGACTGCGCTTCGATGCTACTACCTACAAACGAGTCCAGTGGTATAGCCAGATTAACTGTCTACTCATTATCAAACACTATTACCAGGAGAACCGCTTCGATCGTATGAACGAGCTGGTCCTACTCTTGAAGTCTATCTACCAAGGGGCGCAAGCTGATAAGCGTCGCCTAGCCCATCAACCAAAGGAGTTTTTCTAAGTTATGAGATTACGTCATAAACCTTGGGCCCAGGATAAACTGGATGCCCATCCTCAGTATGTGCCTCAGCAGGCGGAGACACTCCGTGGCCAGTGGCAGACCCGTTTCGCCAAGGAACAGCCTATTCATATTGAAGTGGGTTCCGGTAAGGGCCGCTTTATCGTAGAAATGGCTAAGCGTCACCCTGAAATTAACTACATCAGTATTGAGATTCAAACCAGTGTCATCGTAACCGTTTTGGAACATCAAATCCGGGAAGACTTGCCTAACTTGCAAATTCTTCACGCCGATGGCCGCAACCTCAACCAGTACTTCGCGCCGGGTGAAGTGTCCCTGGTCTACCTCAACTTCAGCGATCCTTGGCCTAAGAAGAAACATGCCAAGCGTCGTCTGACCTCGCCTGACTTTCTGGCTCAATACCAGGAGATTCTGGTGCCAGAAGGGGAGATTCACTTCAAGACCGACAACCAAGGCCTCTTCGAGTATTCCTTGGCTAGCATGTCCCAGTATGGTCTCTACTTCAAGCAGGTCTGGTTAGACTTGCACCAGTCGGACTTCCCTGATAATGTCATGACCGAATATGAGGAGAAATTCTCTTCGCGTGGCCACCGTATTTATCGCATGGAAGCGAAATTTAGAAAATAAGACCCAGGGGCAGGAAGGTGACTTCCTGTCTCTTTTTGAATGCAACTAGCCAGAGTGATCTAAGCGTGTCTCTATACAAGGCCTGATAAATTTGGTATAATAGCGTTATCAAAAGCAACCGGAGGCGGTATTATGGTAAAAGATAATCCATTAGAAATCGAAAACATCGAAGACGAAGAATTGGCCGCACAAGACCATGCGGATGGTCATTGTGGTGTAGGGTGCTGCAGCACCTCCTTCCACGTAGTTGATTCTGAAGAAGCCTTCCAAGAACTTCTTCGGGGTTTGCAAGACGAAGGTTCATTCTAATCTTGCAAGACCCTGAGGCCCTTGGGGCCTCTTTTTTCGTAGAGAGGGAGGAGAAAGTGTATGGATGAACTGGGCTTGTTAAAGGAACTCATTGCCATTGGCCTGGCGGGTGTCTTCTATTCTAAGGATGTCTTCGACACCGAACGCTATGAGCGGATTCAAGTCATCGCCAAGGAACTGATTGCCCAGAGGTCTAATTTGACTCGGGAGCAGCTGGACCTGGGCTTTGATGGCGAATATGGCTATCAGACGCCTAAGGTTGATACCCGAGCGGTGGTCTGGCGAGACGGAAAGATTCTGTTAGTTCAGGAAGCCGATGGGCGCTGGGCCCTGCCAGGTGGCTGGATGGACGTGACGGAGACCCTGACTTCTAACGCCCTCAAGGAGCTTTGGGAGGAGGCCGGTGTCGTCGGGCAGGCTAAGCGTCTGATTATGATCCAAGACCGTAATCTGCATAACCCAGGTCATAGTCCTTTAACTATTCTCAAGTGCTTCATCGAGTGTGACTACCAGACTCAAAACTTCCAGGCCAATGTCGAGACCCAGGCAGCGAAATTTTTCGCTCCGGATGACTTGCCGGAACTCTTTGAAGCCAAAAGCTCCTACCAACAAATCGCGCTCTGCCATGAGGCTTATCAGGCGGATGAGCGTTGGCAGGTATTAATCGATTGATTTTTGAGCATTCGAACATTTAATTTGTTCGAATTTTACCCGATTCGTGTTACAATAAAGGCAAGCAACAAAGCAAAGGAGATATGCGCATGTTTAATGAAAAAGACTTACTCGCCGTCAATACCTTACGGACCCTGAGTGTAGACCAAATTGAGGCTGCTAACTCAGGTCACCCTGGTTTACCAATGGGGGCGGCACCTATGGCTTATGCCTTGTGGGCAGGCCACTTGAATGTTAACGCTAAGGATTCTGACTGGCTCAACCGCGACCGTTTTATCCTCAGTGCGGGCCATGGTTCAGCCTTGCTATACAGCCTGTTGCATACCGCTGGCTTTGATGTAAGCATTGATGACTTGAAGAACTTCCGCCAATTAGGCAGCAAAACCCCTGGTCACCCAGAAGTGGGTCACACGCACGGGGTAGAAGCGACCTCTGGTCCTTTAGGACAAGGGATTGCGACAGCTGTCGGCATGGCCATGGCTGAAGCCCACTTAGGCGCGACCTACAACACGCCTGACTTCCCAGTAATTGACCACTACACCTATGCCCTCTGCGGTGACGGGGACTTAATGGAAGGGGTAGCCTATGAAGCCTGCTCCTTAGCTGGTAAGCTCCAATTAGGTAAATTAGTAGTGCTCTACGATTCTAACGATATTTCCTTAGATGGGGACTTATCTCAAGCCTTCGTAGAAAATGTTAAAGACCGTTTTGAAGCACAAGGCTGGCACTATCTCCGCGTGGAAGATGGGAACGACTTGAATGCTATTTCCGCTGCCATTGAAGCAGCTAAGGCTCACACTAGCCAACCAACTATCATCGAAATCAAGACCGTGATCGGCTTTGGTTCTAAGAACGAGGGGACTGCCAAAGTTCACGGGGCGCCTTTAGGGGCAGAAGATTGGGCAGCAACCAAGGCTAAATACGGTTGGAACTACCCTGCCTTCACTGTGCCAGAAGAAGCAGCTCAACTTTTCGCTGAGAAAGTTCAAGCGCGTGGTGCCAAAGCTAATGAGGCTTGGAACCAGTTATTCGAAGCTTATAAGGCTGCACACCCTGAAAAGGCGGCTGCCTTAGTCGCTGCTTTCCAAGGTAAATTGCCTGAAGGCTATGATGCAGGCCTGAAACTAGTTGGTCCAGAAACAGCGGCTGACGCAAGCCGTAACTCAAGCTTCAAGGCCATCCAAGCCTTAGGCCAAGGCGTGCCTTTCCTATGGGGTGGCTCTGCCGACTTATCTGGTTCTAACAAGACCATGAACAGCCAAGAGCAAGACTTCATGCCTGACAACTACGCCGGCCGCAACATCTGGTTTGGGGTACGTGAATTCGGCATGGCAGCTGCCATGAATGGGGTAGCCCTCCATGGTGGGTCTAAGATTTACGGTGGGACTTTCTTCGTCTTCACTGACTACCTCAAGGCTGCTGTACGTTTGGCTGCTTTATCTCAATTGCCAGTGATCTATGTCATGACACATGACTCAATCGCAGTTGGGGAAGACGGCCCAACCCACGAACCAATCGAACAATTGGCTGCTTTCCGTGCCTTACCTAACCTCAATGTCTTCCGTCCAGCAGACGTGAACGAGACTTATGTGGCTTGGAAAGTGGCAGTGGAAGAACAAACTCGTCCAAGCATGTTAGTCTTAACGCGTCAAAACTTGCCAGTCTTGGCTAACAGCCAATCCTTGGCAGAAGAAGGCGTCCGTAAAGGGGCTTATGTTGTTTCTCCAGCTCAAGGTCAAGTACCTGCTGGTTTACTCCTAGCTTCTGGTTCTGAAGTAGCCTTAGCGGTCGCAGCTCAAGCTAAATTGCGTGAAGAACACGGCGTGGATGTATCGGTTGTATCCTTCCCAGCCTTCAACCGCTTCGACGAGCAAGATGCGGCTTACAAGGAATCTGTCTTGCCAAATGCTGTTCGCAACCGTCTGTCTCTTGAAATGGCTTCAACCTTCGGTTGGCAAAAATATGTCGGCTTAGACGGTGTCACTGTGGGCATTGATGGCTTCGGGGCATCAGGTCCAGCTGACCAAGTCATGGCTCAATTTGGCTTCACAGTAGATAACGTGGTGGCACGTTACTTAGAAGCTTTCGGTAAATAAGCTAAAGAATTTAAAAGGGTTGGAAACTAACTTCCAGCCCTTTTTTCTATGGCTAAGTTAGGCAGGGGAAAGAGGCTAAAAGTGTGCATTTTAGCGCACATTTTTGGTGATTGGAGTTGTTTCAATGGGGCGTCATCGGGTATAATAGAAGGGAATAGCTTAAGAAGGGGGATACTACTATGCGCGAATATGAACGAATGATTTCTGGGCAAGCTTATGATCCATCAGACTTGGAGTTGCGCCAATTGGGCCTCAAGGGGCGTTTGGCGATGGAGCGCTATAACGCCTTGTCGCGGACGGAAAAGGAAGCTCGTTATCAGATTCTCAAGGAGACCTTCGCGGCAATTGGCCAGCGTTGTCATATTGAGTCTCCCTTCTATGTGGACTATGGTTGTAATATCTCGGTGGGTGAGTACTTCTATGCCAACTTTGATTGTATTATGTTAGACGTGGCGCCGATTACTATTGGTCGCAATGTTATGTTTGGGCCTCGGGTCAGCCTCTATACGGCGACCCATCCCCTGGATGCTGGGGTCCGCAACCGCGTCATTGAATTGGCTAAGCCCATCACCATTGGCGATGAGTGCTGGCTAGGTGGCAATGTAGTGGTCAATCCTGGTGTCACCATTGGCCCTCGCGCGGTCGTAGCCTCAGGCTCGGTTGTCACCAAGGATCTACCGGCTGATGTGCTAGCGGCAGGCAACCCAGCCCGTATTATCCGAACCTTAGGTCAGGAGGAACGCCTGCATTGGGAGGCGGTCGAGGCTGACTACTTTGCTAGCAAGGCAGCAGAGGAGGGGAATCGTGATTAAAAAACTCCGCGGTCGTTTTACTACTGGGCGGGCCCTGGTGACGACCCTCCTGATTCTGATTCAGCTAGTCTGGTTTGCCACGGTCTTTCTCAACATCATCGATTACTCCTTGGTACTGGACGCCCTGCTGCGGGTTTTCACGGTCATTATGACTCTATATCTGATTCGTAAGAACGAGAACCCGGCCTATCGCATGAGCTGGATTATCTTGATGGGCCTCTTGCCTATCTTCGGTGGGCTCTTCTATGCCCTCTTCGGAAATAAGCGGCCTAGCCGACGCATGGCAGCCCAGGTAGCCAACCAGGTAGCCAAAGATTACGGCCAAGCTGTGTCAGGGGCTTATCCTCACCTGTTAGAGCAGGATTCCCGTCTAGCTAGCCTCAGCTATTATATTGAACAAACCTCTAATTTACCGGTCTATGGTGATACCCGAGTAGATTATTATGCCGCAGGTGAGTTGGCCTTGGAGCCTCTTTTGGAGGCTTTGCGGTCGGCGGAACGCTATATATTGCTTGAATTTTTCATTATGAATCCAGGCCTCTTCATGGATCAGGTCTTCGAAGTCTTAGCGCAAAAGGCTGACCAAGGAGTGGAGGTTCGGGTGATCTATGATGATTTTGGTTGCTTGACCACCTTGCCTAGTGACTTTGTCGCTCAAATGGAGGCTATCGGCATTAAGTGCCTGCAGTTTAATCCCTTTACGCCGGTGATTTCGCTAGCCGTTAACAACCGCGACCACCGTAAGATTGTGGTCGTCGACGGCAAGGTAGGCTTTACAGGTGGCATGAACCTAGCCGATGAATATATTAATGAAATCGAACGTTTTGGCTATTGGAAGGATAACCTGATCCGCCTGGAAGGGCCAAGTGTCTGGAGTTTGGCCACGCTCTTCCTAGATATGTGGAATGCCTTCTATCCTAAGAAGGACATAAACTATGAAACCTTCAAAGATGACACCCTTGCGGAGCAGGCTCTTAACCTAGCTGACCCTTCCCAGGGCTATGTCCAGGTATATGGCGACACGCCTTTGGATAATGAGCCTCTAGGTGAGAATGTCTATCGCGATATGCTCAATATTGCCCAGGACTATGTCTATATCTATACGCCATATCTGGTTATTTCCTATGAATTGCAGACAGCTATGACTCTGGCGGCTAGACGTGGGGTGGATGTCCGCCTTATGACACCAGGTATTCCGGATAAGAAGATGGTCTTCCGTATGACTCGCTCTTACTATCGTCCCTTGATTGAAGCAGGGGTTAAGATCTATGAATTCAGCCCTGGCTTCCTCCATGCCAAGACCTTTGTGGCAGATGATCGTCTGGCCAGTGTGGGGACTATTAACCTGGACTACCGCTCCCTCTATCTGCACTTTGAGTTGAGCGCTATGTTATACGATCATCCAGTGATTCCAACTATCAAGGCGGACTTCCTGGCCACTCAAGCCCAAGCTCGCCCAATCACCCTGGCAGATACCCGTAATACCTTGACTGGTATGCTATGGGATGCTGTCTTACGGATTGTTGCACCATTTGTATAAATTAAGTCAAAAATTATTGTTGAAGAGGACGGATTTGACATGTCAGACCAAGAACAAGTAAGCAAGCAAGATCCAATTAAACCTTCAGAAGAGACCAGTCCCAGCCCTGCCAGTGACTCAGCGGCCTTGAGAAAACGGGCAACCCGGACGGGCTTGACCCTCTTAGCAGGGGCCATAGCAGTGCTAGTGCTGGCCTGGGTGGCTTTCCCTCTTATTCGCGGGGGTTCAAGCCAGAGCATCCAAGCAGCCGAGAGCGCCATTCAGGACCTCTACCTCAACCAGCAACGGGACTTCTTGGCTCAAGATATCTCGACCAGCAAGTTAGAGGCGGCTAAGTCTAAGGTCCAAGCCTTGGGAGGTTGGTCTGGTTACCGGCTTATGCAGGACTATCAAGCGGCAGAAGCCCGTTACCAAGCCATTCAAGCCCTGAGCCAGCTCTATGCTAGCGACCAGGCCCTCATTCAAGGTAGCCAGGTCAACCACCAAGCTAAATTAGCTGAGGGTGTGACGGCCGAAACCGTTAAATCCGTGGCTAGCAATGAATCGGTGACTAAGGTAGGAAAGCAAGATGCCCTAGGCCAAGCCATCCAAGAACTGATTGCGGAGGCTGATCAAGTCTTTAGCTTGAAAGATAAGGTGACGGCAGCGATTAGCGACTTGTCCTTGGGGACGACCGTCGATCAAGCGACGGTGGACACTAACGTGGCTACGCTTCAGGCCATCGAGCAAGATATCCAAAAGATTGAAGCTCATACCGATGCTCAGGACTTGAGTGACCAGCTCAAGGATAAGGCTAAGGATTTCGCCAAGGCAGTAGCCAAAAATGCTACCGACGATAACTTATCTAAGGAAAGCATCGAGGCCCTCTGGTCTTGCGCTAGCCTAACAGACGGCTTGTCGGGCTCTGCCATTGACCACCGTAAACTGATTAGTCTGACCTTTGACGATGGACCAAGCCCAGAGGTGACGGAGAAGTTACTGGAAGTCTTAGACAAGCACCAGGTGAAGGCCACCTTCTTCATGATGGGGGGCTTCGTCGAGAAGTATCCTGAAATTGCTCGTAAGGTGCGAGATGCCGGCCACCAAATCGGCAACCACACCTATACCCACCCCGACATGGCCAAGGAGTCAGATGAAGGGGTTAAGAAGCAAATTCAATACGCCCAAGAAGCTATTCAAGAAGCGACGGGTGTTACTCCAACCCTCTATCGCCTGCCATTTGGGAGCGGGGGTAAACGGGTAGTAGACCTCCTGCAACCTATGACCTCGATTGTCTGGAATGTGGATTCCGAAGACTGGAAGAGCCACGACAAGGACATGATTATCGAGCAGGTCTTGAGTCACTTGCAACCTAAGTCGGTGATTCTCATGCACGATACCCACATCTCCACGGTGGAAGCCATTGATGTCCTCATCCCTATCTTCAAGGAGAAGGGCTATCACTTCGTCATGCCACAGCAGAACGACTTAGGCTATTACTATTACTAAGCCAAAGGACCGGAAGGTGATTTCCGGTCCTTTTCTTGTGCTAACTTCAGCACAACTTGCTTCGTCCCGCTAGGCAAGCGAGCGCAAGTTTGTGTATAATGGAGAAGAGTTAGCATGTCTAGACCTCGCATATTTGAATTAATACTATAGGAGTTACCACTATGCAACGTGATGTACGTGAGACCGTCATGAAGTATGTCTTCTTGATTTCGGCTTTGATTTCGGTCTTATCTATTATCCTGATCTTTTACTTTATCTTCTCCGGCGGTTTGCCCTTTATTCTGCGGCAGGGAGTCTGGGAATTCCTGACCGGGACCAACTGGCGACCAACGGCCAGTCAGCCTGAGTTTGGCATTATGCCTATGATTGTGGGTTCCCTGATTGTCACAGGAGGTGCTATCCTGATTGGGGTACCCATTGGAGTCTTAACGGCCGTCTACATGGTTTTCTACTGTCCAAAAGCCTATTATCGCTATGCCAAGTCGGCTATTAATCTGATGGCGGCCATTCCTTCTATTGTCTATGGCTTCTTCGCCCTCCAAATCTTCGTGCCTTTCTTCCGGATTATGGGCCGGTCGGGCATGAACATGGTGACAGCCTCGCTCCTGCTAGGCATTATGATCCTGCCGACTATTATTGGCTTATCGGAATCAGCCATTCGTAATGTCCCTAAGTCCTATTATCAAGGGGCTATCGGTCTGGGGACTACCCACGAGGGGGCCATCCTGACGGTCGTGGTGCCAGCTGCTAAAAACGGCATTTTGTCAGCCATTATCCTAGGGATTGGCCGGGCTATCGGGGAAACCATGGCCGTTATCCTAGTGGCGGGGAACCAACCTCGTATTCCTACAGAACTCAACCAAGGGGTTCGGACCCTGACAACCAATATTGTCATGGAAATGGCCTATGCAACCGGCCAGCACCGGGAAGCCTTAATCGCCACAGCCGTAGTCCTCTTCGTCTTCATTCTGATTATTAACCTCTTCTTCACCCGGGTTAAAAACAAAGGAGGTAAACGCTAATGTCTAAGCTTACTTGGGTTAAGTGGCTGATCTATGCATCGGCTGCCTTCACCTTGGGCATGTTAGCCTTCATTGTAGGTTTTATTGTCTGGAATGGGCTTGGTGCCTTAACGCCCAGCCTTTTCGCCTGGGACTACACGACGGAGAACTTGTCTTTGACGCCCGCTTTGATTTCGACCTTGATTACGGTCGGTCTGTCCCTGGCTATTGCCACTCCGATTGGTGTCTTTACTGGTTTCTACCTGGTAGAGTACGCTGACCGCAAATCAAGAGTAGTCAAAGTCATTCGTCTGGCTACGGACACCTTGGCAGCTGTGCCGTCCATTGTTTATGGCTTGTTCGGGATGCTCTTCTTCGTTATCTACCTACGTTTCCAATTTTCACTCTTGGCCGGGATTCTGACCATTGTCATTATGGTCTTGCCCATTATTATTTCGGCAACGGAAGAAGGTCTGCTTCAGGTCGATAATTCCCTGCGTATGGGGAGTTTGGCTCTGGGTGCCGGCAAATTGCGGACCATTTTCACTGTCGTCCTGCCGGTGGCCATGCCAGCCATCCTGCAAGGGGTCATTCTGGCCGTCGGGCGGATTGTCGGGGAAACGGCCGCCTTGCTCTTTACCCTAGGGTCGGCGACCGGCCTGCCATCCAGCCTTATGTCCAGTTCTCGGACCCTGTCCCTACACATGTACGTGCTCTCGTCAGAAGGGCTTCACCTTAAGGAAGCCTACGCGACCGGGACCGTCATTATTCTCTTAGTACTAGCAATTAACGGCTTATCGAGCTACATTGGGCGTCGCTTAAGTCGAGGAGGAAATTAAGATGACTCAGCCATACAAGTTTAATGTTACCAATCTCAATCTCTATTATGGAGATTTTCATGCCCTCAAAAACGTCAATATGCAACTGGAAGACAAGGTCGTGACTAGCTTTATCGGGCCATCTGGTTGCGGCAAGTCCACCTTCCTTAAGACTCTCAACCGCATGCAGGACTTGGTGCCTAGCGCCCGCGTAGAAGGGCTGATTGAGCTGGACGGTAAGAATATCTATAGTAAGAACTATGATGTCACCCAACTGCGTAAGCAAGTGGGCATGGTCTTCCAGCAACCCAACCCTTTCCCTAAGTCTATTTATGATAATATCGCCTATGGGCCACGTACTCACGGCATTAAGGACAGCCAAGTCCTGGATGAAATCGTGGAGAACAGCCTCAAGGGGGCCGCGATTTGGGATATGGTTAAGGACAAGCTGCATTCCAATGCCACTGAATTATCAGGGGGCCAACAACAACGGATTTGTATCGCCAGAGCCATCGCCAATGACCCTGAAGTCCTGCTCATGGACGAGCCGACTTCCGCTCTGGACCCTATTTCAACCAACAAGATTGAAGACTTGATTCAGGAACTCAAGGACCGCTATGCTATCGTGATTGTGACCCACAATATGCAACAGGCAGCCCGTATTTCGGACAAGACGGCCTTCTTCCTATCAGGGGAAGTAGTGGAATTTGGCGACACGGCCCAAATCTTTACCGATCCACACGATCAACGGACCAATGACTACATCTCAGGCCGCTTCGGCTAATCTAGAGGAGGTATGACCTATGCGTAATAACTATGTTCAAGAATTAGAAGCCTTACACAACAAGCTCTTAGACCTAGGTAAGGCGGCTGAAACTTCAGTCAACAAGGCCACCCAAGCCTATATCGAGAGCGACACCGAGTTGGCTCACGAAGTCTTCAGTGATGACCTGAGAATCAACGCGACGACGGCCGAAATCGAAAAAGATACCCACAAGATTATTGCCCTGCAGCAACCTGTGGCCCAAGACTTGCGTATGCTCTTCGCCGTTCTCCATGTCAGCATCGACCTGGAGCGTATTGCTGACCATGCGGTTTCTATCGGGACTATTGCCCTGCGCAATCAAGACCACGACGAAGAAAGCCAGACGGTTAAGGGCTACCTGGCCCGCATGGCGCAAGTGGCCGAGAAGATGATTGCGGACGCCTTGGATAGCTATATCAGTCGTGATGCTAAGAAGGCTCGTAAGGTGGCTCTCATGGACGAGGAAATTGATGAATTGCTGGAGGCGGTCTACCGCGATACGGCTGAGCGCATGGAGCGAAAACGGGAGTTGATTCCGGCTGGGATTGACTACTTGGGTGTGGCCGGTAGCTTAGAGCGGATTGGCGACTATGTAACCAACATTTGCGAACGAGTAGTCTTCCTCAACACGGGCGAAATAGTCGAGCTCAACTAGGAGGCTAGTAGATCATGTTTAAGCAAAAGAAATGGGGGAGCCGGTGCCTCAAGTTGGCGCTGGCAACTCTAGTGACTGGGCTTCTAGCGGGCGCCCTTGGGCCATTTGGCTTGGTGGCAGCTGCTGCTAGCTCGGTCAGCGGCCAGCCCATTATTGTGGTTAGCCGGGAAGCAGGGTCTGGGACGCGCCAGGCCTTTGTGGAATTGGCTAAAGTCCAGGATGCCCAAGGCGATGACAATATCACCGTGGAAGCCGACGTCCTTAATACGACGGGCGGCGTCCTCCAGGTGGTGGCCGGCAACCCGGCTGCTATTGGCTATATTTCCTTTGGCTCCCTCAATGACAGCATCCAGGCCCTGAGCTTGGATGGGGTGGCGGTCAGCGCTGAGGCAGTGCGTGATGGCAGCTATCCCCTGGCTCGGCCCTTTAACCTGGCCTGGAAAGAAGAGGGGCTAAGCGAGCTAGGCCAAGACTTCATGACCTTCGTCTTCTCGAAGGAGGGGCAGGCCATAGTAGAAAGCGCCGGCTATATTAGTCCTGGCAGCAAGGCCACTTGGCAGGAGCAGGCGGCGGGCGCCTATGACTATAGTGCTGGCGGTCAGAAGGGCCAGCTGAGCTTAGTTGGGTCAACTTCCTTGACGCCGGTCATTGAAAAGCTAGCCGAGCGTTATGAGAAGCTCAATCCTGGTGTGAAAATCAATGTGACCTCCAACGGGTCGACGGCCGGCTTCACTGCGGCCCTAGATGGCACCGCCGATATCGGCATGCTGTCACGGGAGCTGACGACTAGCGAGGCTAGCCAGGTTGGGCACGCCACCTTTGCCTTGGATGGCATCGTGGTGGTGGTCAACCCGGCTCAGAGTCAGCTGAAAAACCTGACATTGACCGAATTACAAGCCATTTTCAGTGGCCAGAAAACTCATTGGTAAGATAAAAAAGCGGCTAGGACTGTATCCTAGCCGCTTTTTGGTGAGCCAGTGGTCCACTTTTGAAAGTGGACCACTAGCTGGGGCGGAAGCTGTCGAAAATGGCGCAAATAGGGTGGAAAGCTGTGAGCTAGTGGACCACTTTGAAGAGTGGACCACTGGCTGGGGCGGAAACTGTCGAAAATGGCGCAAATAGGGTGGGAAGTCATGAGCTAGTGGACCACTTTGAAGAGTGGACCACTGGCTCGGGTAGGGGGCTATTAAATCATCAGCTTTGTAGCTCGAAGCTTTTCCAGGCGGCGTATTGGCCGGCGATGGTGCCGGTCACTAAGGCGGCGGTGATGTTGTAGCCGCCGGTGTAGCCGTTAATGTCCAGAAACTCGCCACAGAAGAAGAGGCCTTGGGTCAGCTTGGACTCCATAGTCTTAGGGTTGACTTCCTTGGTGGAGACACCGCCCCCGGTCACAAAGCCCTTTTCCAGAGGTTGAGAGCCGGTCGCGCTTAGTGGAAAGGCCGTCATGAGCCCCCAGAGCTGGGCAACCTGGGCATGGGTCAGCTGCTTGAAGGCAATCTCCGGCGCCACTTCTAATTGCTGGCAGAGAACCAAGGCTAGGCGCTCAGGCACCCACTGTTTGAGCAAGGTAAGCAGCTGTTTGTCGCGGCCGGCCTCTGCTTGGGCGCTCAGTTCAGCCTGCGTCAGGTTAGGCTGGAAGTTGACTGTTAGCAGGCAGGATTCCGCCTCTGGATGGGCAAAGAGCCACTGGTTGACGTGGCCGGAACAACGCAGGATGGCAGGACCTGAGAAGCCAAAGTGGGTGAAAATCATGTCCATTTGGTGGGTGACGATGGCCTTGGAGGGGGCGCTAGACTGTTTGGCAGGCGTGTTTCCGGCTGTTTGGGCTTGGGAAGAGGCAGAAGGAGCACCCTCCGCATCCCAGACTGTCACTGCCACATCACGCAGGGAGACGCCTTGTAGGGATTTGTCTACAATGAAGCTATCCTGACTCAAGAGCGGGGCTTCGGTGGCATAAAGGCGCTCAATGGTGTGGCCGGCAGCCCGGGCCCAGGCGTAGCCATCGCCGGTGGCCCCGGTCTTAGGATAGGCGCGTCCACCTACTGCCAGCACCACCGCAGGCGCTAGCACCTCCCGGCCACTAGCCAGTAGGACGCCACGCACCCGGCCGGCTTCCCGGTCCAGGAGCAGGCGCTCAACGGGCGCTTCGTACCAGATGGTGACATCTAGGGCTTCCAGCTCAGCCAGCAAGGTGTCTAGAATGGTCCGGGCCGAATTGGTCACCGGGAACATGCGGCCGTGGTCTTCTTCCTTGAGGGCGACGCCCCGGGACTGGAAGAAGTCGATAATGTCATCTTGGTCAAATTGATTGAGGGCCGAGTAGAGGAATTTGCCGTTGCCTGGAATGTGGGCAATCAGGTCCTGTCGGCTGGTTCGGTTGGTGACGTTACAGCGCCCACCACCTGATAGCAGGAGTTTGCGGCCAGGTCGCTTATTCTTCTCCAGGAGGAGGACGCGGGCCCCTTGGCTAGCGGCATTAATGGCGGCCATAAGGCCACTGGAACCGGCGCCGACCACGAGGACGTCGAAGCTAGGATGTGTCATGTGAATTCTCCTTATAAAACGTGTTTCAAGTCCCCTTTACTTTACCGTAAGGACGGGCCTAAGTCCACCTTTTCGCTGTTATGCGTTTGTAATCTTTTTTGGGGGAGGAATTTGGCAAATACTATTGACTTTTGGGGCAAATCACGTTAATATGGATAACGGTATTGTTTGCCCCACTATGAGCCCCGGAAACTCAATAGTAATGTCAAACAACTAGATTTATATTGGAGGAAACTATCGTGCGTACAACATACATGGCTAAGAAAAACGAAGTTGAACGTAACTGGGTGCTTGTAGACGCAACAGATGTCCCATTGGGTCGTTTGTCTGCTGTAGTGGCATCAATTTTACGTGGTAAAAACAAACCGACTTACACCCCTCACGTTGACACGGGTGACTTTGTCGTAATCGTCAATGCTGATAAGGTAGCCTTGACCGGTAAGAAAGCAACCGACAAGATCTACTACCGTCACACTGGCCACCCAGGTGGTTTGAAACAAATCACTGCTGGTGAATTACGTGAAAAGAACCCAGTTCGTTTGGTAGAACAATCTATCAAAGGGATGTTACCAAGCAACCGCTTAGGTCGTCGTCAATTCACTAAATTACATGTCTACGCTGGTGCTGAGCACAATCATGCTGCTCAACAACCTCAAGCATTGGACATCCAATCATTAATTTAAGGAGGGAACCACATTGTCTAAAGCACAATACTTAGGTACAGGTCGTCGTAAAAACTCTGTTGCTCGTGTACGTTTAGTGCCCGGAACTGGTGTATTCACTGTCAATGGTCGTACATTGGAAGAATACATTCCATTCCCTCACTTACACGAAGTAATCAAACAACCATTCGCAGTGACTGAAACTCTCGGTCAATACGACGTATTGGTGAACGCTAACGGTGGTGGCTTCAACGGCCAATCCGGTGCAATCCGTCACGGTATCGCACGCGCGCTCTTAACTGTTGATCCTGACTTCCGTCCAGCCCTGAAAGCTGCAGGTCTCTTGACCCGTGACCCACGTATGGTTGAACGTAAGAAGCCAGGTCTTAAGAAAGCTCGTAAAGCTTCTCAATTCTCAAAACGTTAATCAATACGATTATATCAACGTTTATGGAACGCCCTACACTCTGTGTGGGGTGTTTTTTTGTGCTTAAAAATAGGAAATTCCTTACCGTTTTCCTTACCACTAAGTTAGTGAATGATGGTAGTATCGGTAAGGAATTTCCTTTTTCCTTACTTATTTTTCTACAAAATTTGCGAAGTCTGACCCGATAGAGCCCATACGGTCTTTATTGATATGAGAGTATACTTCCATCACCATATCACTGTTTTCGTGCCCTAGACGCTTCTGAACTTCCTTGATTGGAATACCGGACTCAATCAACAGAGTACAGTGCGTGTGGCGTAAGCCGTGGACTGTGATATAGTCGATATCTGACTTCCTCCGCAACTTCTTGAGCAGGGCATAGGGGTAGCCCGCATACTGAAAGTTATTGTTCTCATCAGAAATGATGAACTGTTCCTTGGAGAAAATATTGAAGCCTAGGGAAGAGAGTCTCTTTCTTTGTTCTTTCTTCCACTGCTTAAGCACGTTGATAGTGACCGGGTCTAAGGAGATTTCGCGTTGACTAGCAGGAGTCTTCGGTGTCTGTAGAATACGTTTATAGTCTTCGCCTCGTGCAACAGATCGTCTCACTGTCAGAGTACCCTTAGACTCGTTGAAGTCAGTCCATTTGAGACCAACGACTTCACCTTCACGCATGCCGGTAAAGGCAATGATACGAAAGACAACGCTAGCTTGAGGGTCGCCCAGTTCCTCCACACATTCTAGGAAATAGAGAAGTTGCTGACGGCTATAATAGGGTGCCTCGTACTTGCGCTCGTCTATCTTAAGTCGACGCTTGGGTCTAATGGTATCTTTCATAGGGTTGTCCCGAATGAGTTGGAGGTGTACCCGTGCGTATTCAAGAATACGAGAAGCAAGTCCTATCATATTGGAGTACTTCTTATAGTTTGAATACCAATGGTTCACAGCTTCTTGGCAGAGCTGAGGTGTTAGTTGTTTCACGCGTATATCTCCCAATATTGGTAAGATATAGCGATTGATAATGAAGAGTTGGGAGATATAAGTACTCTCCTTAACGGTTAGTCGATAAGTTTCTAGCCATTCATCGCAGACTTCTTCAAAGGTAACACTAGTCCCGCCGGATTTTATACGCTTTTCGGTCAAGCGTCTTGTACCAGCTAGATAGGCTTGTTTCTCTGTACTAAAGCCCTGAAGCGTCGTATTACGCTTCTTTCCAGTGAGTGGATCGCGCCCAAGGTGAATATCCACCCTCCAGGCTGTCTCCCCATTCTTCTTGCGATACTTACTAACTTTCATTTCATTCATCCTTTCGTGGCCATCCGCTAGGCTAGAAAAGAATGATGCCTTATCTGAGGTTAGTTCGGCGTATTAAGCGTATAAATCACGCGCCCGATGATGCGGGCCACCTGCTCGGCCGTGTAGACCGTGGCACTTGGATCTAGGGGCTTATAGATTACCTGGTCGCCTAGGGTATCCATGATGCGAATTAGCGGGTGTTCGATGCCAGTCACAAATAAGGCCAGCCGGTCACCCACCTTAGGTTTGGCTTGTTGATTGACGAAGATTAGGCTGTCCTTCTGGATCTCAGGCAGCATGCTGTCGTCCTTGGAATAGAGGGTGACATAGCTATCAGGGTTCATGAGGAACTTCAAGGGGTCTTTCTCGCTAGAATAGACCAGGCGATTGGTCTCGCTCAGGCCGTCCACCACGGACAAATTCTTCTTGTGGCGAATAAGGCGTGAGCTAGTGGCCTTATGGTTGCCCTTGCGCTTGCTATCCTTGTCGTCAGACCAACCTACTAGGTAGGCGGGAGAGACATTCAGGGCATCGGCCAATTTCTCTACCACATCCACACGGGCTTTTTCCAATGAAAAACGCTCGTAACGGGACACGGCTGATTTCTCGATTTGAGCCATTTGGGTCAGTTGTTTTTGCGACAAATCCCTTGATTCCCTTATTTTTCTTAATCTGCTCAAGTTTCTTTCACCTCCTACATTTGGAACTATTTCCACACTCATTATACTCCTAAAGACTGTTAAGTGCAATTAACAGCTTTTAAATTTCGGATAAAAAACGCGTGACAAAGGTTGATAATGGGTGTATATTGTAATTAACAAGAAAACGTTTTACATAAAAAGGGGGAATTATTATGCGAGATCACATTGACCAGAAACTTTTGGTTGAAATGATGATGAAATGTCGTTATTCGCAGAGTGATTTAGCTGAACGGTCAGGCGTTAGTCGTACCACCATCAGCAAAATCACTTGCTATCGCTGTTATCCGTCATTGGACGTGGCAGTTGCCATTGCCAGAGCCCTCAAATTACCTGATAAGGTATTACTACAAATCTTCTTCAGGCGAGAGGGCGACAAGGCTAAGCGCTCGGCTTGAAAGTCGGTGATACTAGATGCCAATACAATCTGATGCCTTAATGACGCAATTAGCTGATTATCTTTGGGAGAATTATGCGGGGAAAATGAATGACCTGCTTGCTACACTATCCCAACGGGTTAGTCAGTTAGAAGCCAGTCAACACAAGGCTTATCTGACACAACATGAAGTCATGGAGACCTTCGGTATCGGCCATAGAACCCTCAAATCATGGGTGGCTAATGGTCTGCCGGAAATCTGGCTAGGGAACAGAGTCTACTATGACAGAAATGACTTGCAGCACTATATGGAGACACAAAAAATCTAAGAAGCCATCCGCTAGGCCCAGTAGACTGCAAGTATATAAGTTCAAAGATTAACATATCAAATCAGGGAGGGACCCCAAATGGAAAAGAAACTGCAAGCTCGTATTTATGATCTGGAGGTTGAGAGAGCCAAGCTGGCTGACAAGCTCCAACACCTAGAGAAGAAAGTAGCCCGTATGGAGACCAAGGTCTCGACAGCCTATGTGACGCCAGCCGTTGCGAGCGCCCTAGACTTAACCCGCAAAACGAAGATAACGCAAATTCTAGGCGGACCCAACGCACCTGCTTATCGCAACCTTCGCTTACGCTATCAGGTCTTTCAAGAAGCTGAAGCTGATTTTAAGCTCTGCTTCGAAGTGCCTCGTTACCACATGGTCAAGATGGATCAGAAGGACACAGTCGTCGCATTCTGGCAACGTTGGATTCCGTCAGATGCCTTAACTCGTGCCATTCTCAACGCCAATGGGGTGCCTGTTCCTATGGGAGATGAGCCCCATGCCAATTAAGCGGCTGATTGACACGCGCTTTTGGAGTGACAGTCAGGTCTTGGATAGCTACTCGCCTGAGGACAAGCTCTTTGCCCTCTATCTGCGAACCAATCCACACTCTAGTCAGTTAGGCGTCTATGCCTTGCCAAGGCGCACCATGTCCTTTGAAATCGGCTATACGCCAGAAGCTATTGCCGTCTTACTGGATCGTTTCCAGACCAAATACCACGACATTGTTTATTCTGATGCAACGCAAGAGGTGGCCATCTTAGGCTACCTCAAGTCTAGCATCATCAAGGGCGGCAAGCCTGTACTCGATCTGCTTAAGCGAGAGCTTGAAGAAGTTGTCGACGGCGACTTACTCCTACACCTACATGAGGCCATGGCAGACTTCCTGGGGCTTTCGACACGGGAAGTGGATGGGCAAATCCTGAAACTGATTGAAGCAGAACTCCAGCGTCGTGGTCTTAAGACTCAAAATCAGAATGACAAAGACAATGACAATGAGATAAATCCATACAATGAAATATACAATGACAATGAAGAATCGTCAGGACGAAACGTTGGGACGAATCGTACTCACGAATCGTTGCCACGAATCATGGACCAAACTGCTCCTGGCCAAACTCTTGCTAGTCAATCGACTCCAGTAGCCAATAGCAATCAAGTCCAGACGGGGCAGAAGTTGGTGCAATCAGCTTTCACTATGGCTTTTGGACCGATTACCCTATCTATTACCGAGACCTTGAATCAATGGACCCGCAAACTAGGGGCCAGTAAGGTCCAAGACGCCATTAACTTGGCAAGCAAGAATAAGGCCAAGGACCCTATTCGTTACATCTCAGCGGTTTGCCTGAATTGGGAACAGGCAGGGCGCTAGCCCGCCGCTTCGCACAAGCAAGAGGGATACACTATGTTTGAATTACAATTTGCCGAATTAGAACCCCACAACCCCCACCGAAAGGGGCAATTGTTAGAGACACTCCAAGAGGCCCAAGTCACAGCGGAAGAAGCCCTAGTGGCCTTCCGCGACTATGGCATTGATGATACCCAGGTCTTTGGCCAGAGCATCCGCCGCCACCAGAAAGTGGCCGGGTCCGACTATTCACGCTATCAGATCGTCAGGCATGGCCCCCATGATGCGCTAGAAGTCGTCTATGAGGGTTATGTCACACCTATCGTAATTTGTCATACGGCCCTAGCTGAGGAAGTGGTCAAGCTCAGCATGTTAGTCCTAGAGACAGGACCACACCTGGCCAGAGGGGAAGGGAAGATTACCAATCTACACCGTCAGTTGATTAAGCTGCTTAAGGCAGGAAGGGATTATGCCTTATCTGATGCCTTGACTTGCCTAGAGGCTGTTCTCATCGTGATGAAAGAGGTCGGTGTCCAGCTTCGACCAAAGGTAGCAGATCTGGTGGCCCGACAGACAGACCCGCTGTCCTTTGCGGAATGTATCCGAGGCCTAGACCGTGCCTTCCTGACAGGGCTGAACGTAGACTACTATCTATCCGAGCTCTATGCTCTGGTGGTCCAATGGATTCAAGCTCGTTATCACCCCGAACTCTATGATCAGCTAGTTGACTTATTGGCTAGTCCAAAAGAAAATCGAGAAATCGCCCTTATGACCCAGGCTTATCATCTGGGGAGTTAGAAGACAAAGAAGAACCCCTCCCAATATGTGGGAGGGGTTCTAGGCTGAAATGAAAGTAGTGTGTCACTCAGGGGGACACTTCTATTATAAAGCAAATGCCCTTGAAAGTCTGTACCTTGCTCTTAACAGCTTTTTAGTGACCTGCGGGCTCGGCCTGCGCCCCAACCCGCAGAGGGGGCTAGGAGCCCGTCTCAGCTTGCCTAAGCCAGAGGCTAGTAAAACACTAGCCCCTGGCGTGGAGTGGTGGCTGTCTAGCTAGGCTAGGAGCCGACTCAAGGGCTTCCCGTGGGGCTAGCCCCACACCCCACCAGCGCAACCGGTGCTGGACCCGGACCTCTGGACACTGGGCTGATCTGGGGTCGGTGGCCATACCTAATCACCTCACCCCCTGTCCGGTCGGTGGTCGTGTGGAATAACACTGTGGTCCCAATGTCAAGGCTACCCTACGGCATTGGGACAATGGTCTTGACATTGGGACCACAGTGTTATGTAGCCGGGTACTCGCCGACGGACAGGGGGTGAGGTGATTAGAGAGGTAGTCGATAAACCCATTGACTATCTCGGATGCCCCTTTCTCATAGGACTTTCAGTTGGATACTTGAGGTGGGAAGGGCGAGATTTTATTTGATAGGACTATAGGAATTTATATATTAGGGAGTGACCAGACATGTTAGACCAGGAAGTCCTGGTTGAGATGTATGGTAGTGTGATTCATCATGTGTTGCATAAGCAGGGGGTGCATAGGCAGCGGGATGAATATGGGGACTATTACAATGAGCTCTATATCAAGTTGGTCGATCTAGCGGGCAAGTTTCGTGGCGACGCCTTAGATGAAGCAGAACGTGGGCGATTCGTTGGCTATGCCAAGCCAGCTCTAACGCGCTATTTATGGTGGTTGCTGAAGCGAGATAGCTATCGGAAGGTAGAAGTGCTGACGGATGGTAGTCAGCATGAGTTTGGCCTTGTAGACCAGGTGAGTGAGCAGTCACTGGTGGAGTACATGGCGGACGCTGAACGGGTGCTAAGCCCTGAAGAATACAAGTTCTTTCAGGTGGCCGCTGACACTCGATGGACGGTGACGGAGAAGGCGCGGATGTTGGGGATGAGTCGGAAGGGGTATTATGAATGGTTGAGAAGGATTGAGGGGAGGCTGGGGTGCGGATAGCAATCCTATATGTTATAATAAGTATATAAAAAATAAACTAATGAGGTGTCATTATGGAAAATTCATGTAAACTAGATATAAGTTCATTAAAAGCTCACTATAATGCGGGGAATTATGAACAATTCATCAATGAATATGAAGGGTTCAAGGATACCGGGGCATACATGAATCTAACTAAAGAAGATAAGGATGAGTTAGATAGGTTATATCAGTTGGCCAAAGCTGAGCTAGATAGAAAGAAAGGTTTGGAGCAAAAAGGTGTTCCAACAAAACTGGAGCTAGATGATTTAAATCAATATGCGAACGATGCTCAAAATTCAATAACTATGAATTAAGTCGAAATTCTTAATTCTTTAAGGTGGAATGTGTTCTAAGACACTTTCCGCCCTTTTTTATGTAGGTAACACTTTTCGTGCCATCACCCTATATATAAGTGTAGCTACAAATCAAAGCAAAGGAGCGAGATACAATGGCACGATCATTCGTAAAGGGCACCCTCCAAATGACCTCTATCGACGAGAACAAGAAGAAGGAAAACGTCAGCTTAGGTCATGTGGTGGCCAATGCCTCTACTGAAGATGTGACGGCGGTGCGAGATGCAGTCGGTACGCTAGTTAAGCACCCTATCACTGAAACCAAAGTCACTGAAGTCTATGCCTACAACTAGGCCTAGCACCCCAAAATTAGAAGAAAGGAGCCACCCACAATGGCAGAAGTCAAAACAACCAAGAAGCTAGACCTCAACTTCAAGGCAGCCGACGGCAAGTCTAAGAAGATCAGTCTAGCCCACGCCAAGGACAACTTAGATGCCAACACGGTTAAGTCCGCTATGGAGACCATCGTGGCCAAGAACATCTTCGAGAAGGACAGCGTCGACCAATATGCCAGCGCCAAGAACGCCAACATGGTGACCCGGTCCGTAGAAGAAATCTACAAGGCAGAGAACTAAGCACCGTAGGTGCAGGGGACCCGCGGAGCGGGTCCCTTATTCATATATAAGGAAAGGAGATGAGTCGGATGAGTCTGTTAGAAATTGGAGGATTGGCCTCGGCAACGGTAGCAGTGATCACCCTGATTAGCAAGCTAGTCAACCTCATTACTGCCATCCAGAGCCTCATCCTCCGCATAGATGAGATGCAGCTAGAGATTGAAGCCAATAAGCTAGTCGTCAAGACCATTGATGACCGTCTAGCTTCAATGGATCTGCGCATAACCAAGATAGAAACACTGTTAGAAGAAAGGAAGTAAGCAAATGAACTTAGATAACCGATATTATGATGCGCTCAAGTGGTTAGTACTAATCTTCCTACCCGCCTTGGCCGTCCTGGCTTCAGGCTTAGGTGACCTCTATGGCTGGGCGCCCACTAGCCAATTAGTGGCCACCATTAACCTGATAGCCGTCTTCCTAGGCGCACTAATTCAGAAGTCCAGCCTAGACTATTGGAAGAAGGGCGGTGACGACCATGGGACAGGCAGATAAACTGATCAGCATTGCCCAGAGCTACCTGGGCACCAGTCAATGGTCTGACGACCACCTGGCCATGGTAGACGCCTACAATTCAGTCAGCCCTATCCCAGTGGGCTATGCCGTTCAGTATGGAGACGACTGGTGCGACATCTTCGTCACCGTCTGCGGGGATGAAGCAGGTATCAGTCACCTAATCGGACGAGAGTGCGGGGTGCCTCGACACCTAGCCTGGTTCCAGGAACAAGGCATCTGGCTAGGCCAAGAATGGCCACAAGCCGGGGATATTGTCATCTTCAACTTCGATGGCGGTCCTGTCGACCACATTGGCATTGTGGAGCGAGTCCAGGCTGACGGGTCCATCAGCACCCTAGAGGGTAACTACAACGGCCGAGTAGCCCGCACCTACTACGACTGGAACCATGAGGCTATTGCGGGTTATGCCAGACCACGCTACGACCAGGAAGGTCAGGAGCCAGCCCCCGCATCATCGGAAGACACCTCACCTAGCGACGATCTGATCACTGCGGTAGCCTGGGATGTGATCCGGGGCGAGTATGGCAATGGGGAAGAGCGGGTGCGAGAGTTGACGGAAGCGGGGTATGATTATCAGACTGTGCAGGATAGGGTTAATCAATTACTCAGCTAATAGACAAGAAATCGCTACCCCTTACTCAGCTAACACAAAACAAATAGCCTCCCTTTACATAGCTAATTTACGAAAAATAGCCACCATAGGGTGGCTGTTTCTTTTCCTAGACTTGCCATCTAGCACAATGCCATATAGAATAGAGACGAGCAACATTTTAATGAATAGAGGAGGCCAAAGCATGGTTGAAGAGAGTATTTTGCGCTACATGAGATATGGCAAGTTCTATGTCCTGCCGCGCAAACAAAAAAATAGACTAGAGGTCTTTCAATATATCTATCAACACTTGCAGCAATACGCCCAGGAATTCACCGAACCTGAACTCAATGAGCGAATCAAGGAAGTCTATGAGGATTTCGCGACCATGCGGAGATACCTGGTGGATTACAAGTTTCTGATCCGGGATAACTATGGTAAGTCCTACCAGATGAATCCTGACATAGAGCAATCTACTCATAAGGAGGAAATTCATGAATTGGAAGATTAAAAATTTTTATTTGATTATGACGGTGGAGAACATTGCGGAGCAGATGTTTGCCTCTTTGACCTATCTGCTCTTGATCTACCTGGGATACTCTATGACTGAGATTGGTGTTTTCTTGGCTTTATTTACTGCTACCACCATGATCACTGAAATACCGAGTGGTATTTTGGTCGATTCTATCGGGGAGAAAACGGTGATTTCCCTGTCCTTTCTCATTCGGGCCATTGGCCTATTCTTCATGGCCGCTGCCCATAACTTTGCTGTATTGCTCCTGACAGCTGTCTTAACCGGATTGGCTGCGTCTCTCAGCTCTGGGACTCTGCAGTCTTGGATTGTCAATGAGATCAAGGAAGCCAATGCGGATTACGATATCGCTCAATTATTTTCTAAATTGAATATTATTGGTCCATTCTTCGGCCTCTTGTCCGGCTTTGTTGGAGCACAGATTTTGGGCAAAGATAACCCGGCCATTCCTTTCTATGTGTCATCGGCAATCTTTATCGGTTTATTGGGCTATGTGCTACTGGTTCAAAATCTCTTCAAGCAACGCCAGCGTCAGAACCACTTGGGTGAGATTAAGAAGGTCTACCAAGAAACCGTGGTGAATCTATTAGAAGTATTCAAAGATGGCAAAATTCTCCTCTACTTCATCATGTTTACCATTCCGGCCGCCTTAGATCTAGGCCCGTCTAACCAGTGGCAGGTCATCCTGGGGGATGCGGTGCAGGAATATATCATTGGTTATTATGTCATCGGGATAGGGGTCTCCACCATTCTGTCTAATCTCTTCCTCAGTAAGGTCCTCTTGAAGAAAAAGATGGACATGGTGGCCTTAATTGACCGGGTCCTCCTGCTAGATGTGGTGACCCTAATAGTGATTAGTTTCTATCTGCCGGTCTTCCCTTACTTATTCCTCTTCCATGTCTTCTTAGTGGGAATTAATGGGACGCTTATTATCACTTATATCCACGATAAGCTAATTAAGCAAGACCACCTACGGACCTCGATTGTCTCTTCCTTCTATTCCTTACAGGCCCTTATGTCCAGTGTGCTCTTAACCTTGAACGGCTATCTGTCAGATCTTATCGGCATTAGTAAGACCTGGGTCCTGTTCACGCTGATTTCAGCACTGCTCTTTTTGGCCTTGCGAGGGATGACGAGACGGAAAAATCAAAGTCAGGCATAATGATTGGGTGAATCAAGATGCAATATAATGTTGTTCAAAGGACTCCAATTTTACCACTTAACATCTGTCAATCAAGTTACGTAGAGGATTATATAGTACTCAGAAAAAAAGTAGGCGATCTATTACCAGCAGATGTAATTAAAAATATTGATAGTTTAGCTAAATTTAATAGTTCTGCACATTTAAAATTTATTCGTAGAGCTAGCTATAGAACAGCATTTGCTAATGGATTTGTTAATGAAGTAAAACAAAAAGAGAATGAGAAAGAGAAGACTACCGAAACAAATCCATCAGTGCCAGTTATCCTCCAAAGAAAATATGTATACCTTACTCCGTTTCTAATACTAAGAGACAATGAATATGATTATTATGCCTCTCGAGGTCAACTTAAGAGCATTGAAATCAATGGATTTATCGAAAGATTGGTGAATATCTGCGACGCTAAGGACTATTTTAGTAAGGAAGAACTCATTCTAGAATTATGTAAATTTTATAAGCGAGAAGATGTGGAAGAAACAATTCATTATTTGATAGAGTCTGAATTCTTGTTAGAAAGAACATATCTTAAAGAAGATAGGGGATCAATCACCACTGAAACATTATGGGTTCCTCATAATAAAGGGGTATCAGATTTTGATGTTAAAGTTCCACGGAAACTGATGGTTGAGGCCTATAGTATTTTGACACTATTTATGGGAAGTGCAGTGTTAAGCGGAGAAATAGAAGCAATATCCGAATTCTACGAAAGATATGGTGAAAAATTCATTCCATTTATAAATTTGATGTATGATAAAGAAATGATGGAAATGATAGCACAGATGCATGGTTACCGGAGTGAAGGTTCTGAAAAATACTAGTTAGTCTCCCTAGAATTTTTCATCTAAATATACTTAACGAGGTGGCGTTACTAAGTTGGTGTGTGGATATCGTGAGATATATTCTATGATTTAATATGATATAAAGAACCATCTTTTAGTTTAGTGTTTAAATAGCTACCTTACGGTGGCTATTCTTTTTGTATAGAGAAAACCACCAGCATTGCTGGTGGTTTTCTCCATACAATAAAGGCTAGCGACTTATCTGTCACTAGCCCATTGCTCTTAGATATATAATATTTTAAATAATACTCCAGAAAAACCAGCAAAGAACACACCTTGATAGTATGAAATGTACTGTCTTGCTAGAGTTCCGGCATAATCCCCATTACTATAATATATTGTTTCTGGAGGTGTTGTCGTATACTGACGCGTTACATATACTGTATGCGGACTATATGCAAGCTGGTCCTTTTCGTTAGAATCTTCCGTTGAAACATCTTGTGATTTATTTTCATCTCGTACATTAAACTCTTCTAACGTGTTATTGGTATTCACTTCATTCCCCTCGTCAGATGAAGTAAACACTACAGTTTGTGTCGTAGCCTCATTGTTCGAAAAAGGTTCCTGTGTTTGACTCTGAACTAATTCAGAAAATTGTTCAGTTGGTTCATTTAGAGTTTCTTCGGCCTGAACAGATGGAATTACAAGCAAAGATAATAAAATCAAGAATCCAAATAAAAGTCGAACTACAAAATTTTTATATCTCATTTGTATGCACCTGGCCCTTTCAAAATAACCGCACCTCTATATACAGCATAATAAACTGCCCCTTGCTTCCATGTACGAACCAAAGGTATATAGCCATAGTACTGATTTTTATTATAGTAAATAGTTTGTGGTGGCTGAGACGTAAATCGACGAATCTCTTGTACAACGATAGATGCTGGAAATGCTCCTTTTTCCTCGTCACAAGGGCATCGTTTTTTGTCCTTCTTATCAGGAATATAGGCTGTCAAATCTTCTTCAATCGGCCGAACATCATTTGGATTTCCTATGTACCACTCTACAGCATATTCTTCACACCAAGATTCATGTGGCTTCTTAGGACAGCAACATAGGTCATCACCTACTGATTGGTTGGCTTGAACGTTTGAAGTCGAAAGACAAAAGAGCAGTAGAAACAAGAAAGTGAGTGGGGTCAAAACAAAACGTTTCATATTACATTGCTCCTTCATAATGTGGTATGTCCGATGATGCCTCTATCCAATACCTCCTTTCTTATAGACATCATCATAACTAAAATCCTATCTACGCTCTTATTATACACCAAGAAACCGTTTTCGTCTATGTTTTTATGCTTTTTGCCAGTCCAGTGTGGGGCTAGGCTCACACGTTTTTGATTCCTATACCTAAGTCATCACCTTGACAAAAGGAACAAACGTTCGTATTATATGAGTGTGAGGTGATAAAAATGGAAGTAGTACCCGATTATGAGGACCGCGGCATGAAGAAGTGGCGGCCCTTCTATTCAAGCCCTGAGCTACGCCTCAGTCTCAATAGTGTCATGAACGAATTTAAGCTGCCTTATCAGGCGCCGCCTCAGATGACAGCAGAAGAAATTGACCAGGCCCTGACACGGGCCTTTCGCTATCAGGAGCGGGTCAAGGTAACCTTATCTAGCACCTGGGAAGGGCGCCATGTCTACCATATCGGGCGCATCATTGGGCGGGCCCAAGGCTATGTAATCTTGGAGCGCATGCCCATTGAGTACGAGGATATCCGCCACGTTGAGACCTTGCCGGAAGTGAAGTGGTTCGAATGACGGACGATCCACGCTTTCCCAAACGCGATATTCTCTGTATCGACTGCAAGTCCTTCTTCGCCAGTGTAGAGTGCGCCGAGCGCGGCCTAGACCCCATGACAACAAAACTCTGTGTGGTCTCCCGCGCGCATCTTAAGGGCGGGCTAGTTCTCGCAGCTAGTCCCCGTATGAAGGCTGAATATGGGGTGAAGACTGGGACGCGTGTCTTTGAATTGCCTAAGCGTGACCCTGAGATTGTCTTGGTCCCGCCACGTATGGGCCTGTACGTTCAGCGCAACCAGGAAATTGTCCGCCTCTTTCTGCAATTTGTGGCCCCTGAGGATTGCCATCCTTATAGTATTGATGAGGCCTTCCTGGACATTACCAGGAGCCATGCCCTCTTTGGCTCAACCTATCAGATTGCCCGGCGTATTCAGACCGAGGTTATGAAGCAATACGGCATCCCGACCTGTGTGGGCATTGGGGATAATATGTTACTGGCTAAGCTAGCCCTGGACAATGCAGCCAAGAAGAAGCCCCCTTATCTGGCCTATTGGTCCTATAAGCGGGTGCCTGAGACCCTATGGAAAATGGACAACTTATCTGACTTCTGGGGCATCGGTTCGCGGACTAAGGCGTCCCTGGAGCGCATGGGCATCTATACGGTTAAGCAACTGGCCCACGCAGATCCGCGCAAACTCAAGCGCCACTTCGGGGTTCTGGGCCTAGAACTCTATCATCATGCTAACGGCTTAGACGGTAGCCTTATCCACCAACCTTACCAGGAAGTCAGCAAGTCCTATGGAGCTTCGCAAATTCTGGAGCGCGACTATTGGTCCATGGAAGAAGTGGCCCTAGTCCTTCGGGAAATGGCCGAGCAGGTGGCCGGGCGACTGAGGAAAGGCCATCAATTAGCCGGCGAGCTCTCGCTCTTCATTGGTTACGCTCATGATGAAATTCCCCGCCATTCTGGTGGTCAAATGCAAATAGAGGCAACGGACGCCAGCCATAAGGTCATTGAGGGAGCCATCTATCTCTTGAAGAAGCACTATCTGCCTCAACCAGTCCGCAGTATCGGGATATCAGCGGGTAAGCTACGCCCTAAGGACTATCAGCAGTTGTCCCTGTTTGAGGATGTAGAAGAAGTCAAAGAGCAAGAGGCACTAGATAAGGCGGTAGATAAGATACGCGAGCGCTATGGGTTTGGTAGTTTAGTGCATGCAAGTAGTCTCCTGCCTGGGGCAACGGCCATAAAAAGAGCAGGGCTTATTGGTGGGCATAAAGAATAAGATTGCCACTTATTCAATCCCCCATGCAATTCGTCCGTCGGCGCGTTCCCGCTTCCATAACACAGAGACTCTCCTGTCAAGGCCGGCTGATCAGGCGCCGTAGGGTTAGCCTTGACAGGAGAGCCTCTGTGTTATTCCAGTCGACCACCGACGGACGAATTGCATGGGGGATTGGGCAGCGTCATAACCCTACCCCTAGCATCCGTCCAGAGGTGCGGGTCCAGCGCGCCACGCTGGCGAGGGTGTGGGGCCGAGCCCCGCCTAGGAGATAGGATAGGGCAGTAGCTATATACGCCAGTATCGCTATCATAGTATGTAAGCTAGTGCAGAGCTCCAGTTCCCTAAAATACAAAAGTCTGGTAAGTACAGAGTTTTTAGTGTATCGATCTGGTTTATTCAGTGCTCAAGTGACCCATCTATCATAAAAATTACATTGTAGTATTGGTATTGGTTTATTTAGCAAAAAAACACCCTGCCCTGAGGCAAGGTGCTTAAGAGATTATTCCTTAACAAAGGAAACCTGATCCAACTTAAA
>ERZ773038.69-NODE-69-length-69158-cov-88.510991_pt1 | contig 69158 bp, 57 predicted proteins | sample MGYA00511665_ERZ773038 | MGnify/ENA primary metagenome ERZ773038 (study PRJEB29015, sample SAMEA2737966) | human oral metagenome | biome: human oral; feature: human-associated habitat; material: dental | place: China | collected 2028 ... | reverse complement strand
GGAGGGATCTGTTGCGGTTGCAGGGGAAGGCGCTTCAGTGGGTGAGGTGCTCATGACCCCCGACGTTAGGAAACGGTGCCTCGTACCACAACACTCTCACCCACCGTTCAGGGATGAATCAGGGAAGGACCCTGACACATATCAGGGTCCTCCCTCATAGGCGAGGCACGCGGGACCGACCGCCCCGGTAGGGCGACCGTCAGACCCGCAGGCGCCGGGGTCTCGACGTCAGCCGATCAGTCCCCGGCGCTCTCCTGCTGCTTGCGCCAGCGGATGCCGGCGTCGATGAAGCCGTCGATATCGCCGTCGAACACCGAGTCGGGGTTGCCGACCTCGAAGTTGGTCCGCAGGTCCTTGACCATCTGGTAGGGGTTGAGGACGTAGGAGCGCATCTGGTCCCCCCAGGAGGCCTTGACGTCCCCGGCGAGCTCCTTCTTCTTGGCGTCCTCCTCCTGCTGCTTGAGCAGGAGCAGGCGCGACTGAAGCACGCGCATGGCGGCGGCGCGGTTCTGGATCTGGGACTTCTCATCCTGCATGGAGACCACCAGGCCGGTGGGGATGTGGGTGATGCGCACGGCGGAGTCGGTCGTGTTGACGCTCTGCCCGCCGGGCCCCGAGGAGCGGAAGACGTCGATGCGGATGTCGGTCTCGGGGATGTCGATGTGGTCGGTGGACTCGATGAGCGGGATGACCTCGACGGCGGCGAAGGAGGTCTGGCGGCGGCCCTGGTTGTCGAAGGGGCTGATGCGCACCAGGCGGTGCGTGCCGCCCTCCACGCTGAGCGTGCCGTAGGCGTAGGGGGCGTGGACCTCGAAGGTGACGGACTTCAGCCCCGCCTCCTCGGCGTAGGAGGTATTGAGGACCTTGACGGAGTAGTCGTGACGCTCGGCCCAGCGGGTATACATGCGCAGCAGCATCTCGGCGAAGTCGGCCGCATCCACTCCCCCGGCGCCCGAGCGGATCGTGACGACGGCGTCGCGCGGGTCGTACTCGCCGCTCAGCAGGGTGCGGATCTCCAAGTCGGACAGATCTTTGGAGATGGCCTCCAGATCGCTGTCGGCCTCGGCGAGCAGCTCATCGGCGTCCTCACCGCTCTCCTCCCCGGCCATCTCGACCATGGCCTCGAGATCGTCGATGCGCGCGCCGAGCTCCTCGACACGCCCCAGATCAGCCTGGGCGTGCGACAGGGCGGAGGTGACCGCCTGGGCGGCCTCCGGATCGTCCCACAGATCCGGGGCGGCGGCCCGCTCGGACAGGGAGGCGATGCGCGCGCGCAGCGCCTCGGGATCCGTCACCGCCGCAATGGAGGCGTAGGTGTGTCGGAGTCGTTCGATCTGAGCGGAGAAGTCGGTGGCCACCCCGCGAGTCTACGGCAGGGTACGTCGAGGTCGACTTTTTGGGATGAGATCGACGGTGTCACCGTCGATCTCGTTCGAAAATGTCTGTCTCGACAGGGTTGGGCGAGCAGACCGAGCCTCAGCCCATCTCGAGGGCCTGGGCGTGCGTCAGCATCGCCTCCAGGACGGCCCGCACGGCACTGGTCGGCTCGGTACGGGTGACGCGATGACGCACAACGAGCTGGCGAGTACCCAGACCGGGCAGGCTGGAGACGACGACGCCGTCGGGGACGAACCCGGAGTGCACCGCGAGTTCGGGCAGGAGCGCGTACCCCAGGCCCTGGCTCACCATCGCCAGGACGACGTCGTAGTCGTAGACCACGTGTCGGGTGCTCAGAGGCGTGCCCAACTGGCGTGAGAGCCGGGCCAGCGCGAAGGCACCGGCCGTCGCCGGATCCAGATCGATCCAGGTGGCGCGCACCAGATCGGACAGTGTGCTCGGGGCCGCCTGCCCGGGCGGGACGACCACCAGCCACGACTCGTCCAGCAGGGGGACGTCGTTCATGGCGCGCGGCGGAGCCGGCAGGGTGTGCGAGTCGCGCTCGAGCAGGACGAGATCGAGCGTGCCCTGCCGCAGCCGCCCCAGGGCCGCACGTTCCTCGCTCTCCTCGATCACCAGCTCGATGCCGGGCAGAGACTCCTCCAGCGTGCTCAGCAGGGGCAGGAGAAGTGCGCGGATCGCCGTGGCGAAGGTCCCGATGCGAACGGTGCCGGTGGGCGTGTCGCCGTCGATGAGCGCGAGTTCGCGCCGAGCGGTGGTCAGCTCGGACTCGATGCGCTCGGCGGCCTCCGCCAGCACCCGTCCGGAGTCGGTCAGGACGGCGCCCGCGGGCGTGCGATCGAGCACGCGCACACCCGCCTCATTCTCGAGCAGGCGGATCTGCTGACTGACCGCCGACGGACTGAGGTGAAGCAGATCTGCAGCCGCCACAACGCCTCCGGCGCGGTGCACGGCGAGAAGGACGGCGATACGGTGAGCGGAGATGTCCATGTTTCGACCCTCTTCATTTAAAAGTTCAGGAAATCAAGAATTCAGAAATACCCAGAAATACCGAGAAATGCCCACAAATACCCGGCCGTGCTCACGCGCGCTCACTGAGCAGTCGATACCCGCGCCGAACCAGTCGCGGTGATGGTGAAGCCCCGGGCCGGGATCGCAGCCCACGGCAGGAAGGGAGGCCGCGATTCGGCGGTGAGCGTGACGATCGCGGTGGCGCCATCGGGACTGGATGCCTGACGCACCTGCACCGACTCCAGGCGGTCGGGCTGGGCCTCCAGATCGGACAGCGCCGCCGCGCGCACGCCCGCGTCCGTCAGGCGCCCGGGCGCACCGTCGGCCTCGACCCCCTCGAAGTAGCCGTCCTCGTCCACACCGTCGACGGCGGCCGCGGCGGCCGAGTCCGCCAACGAGGTCAGGGTCTTCAGATCCAGGTAGACGGCGGTGGCGCCGGCCACCACCAGGAGGAGTGCGGTCACCACCGCGATCACCCCGATACCCAGCAGGAGGGTCTGACCGTCCTCGCCGCGCCGCAGATCAGTGGCGCGGGCGGCGCAGTAACGGTGACACAAGTGCCGCAGCAGCCCACTCATCATTCTGGGCCCGCCAGGCTCACGGCGCGCTCGGCGTGGAGCACGACCACATCGCGCCCGATGCCGGCCGCCCCCAGGATCGGCAGGTCGACTCCGGCCTCGACACGCACGACGCCCTTGGCGCACTCGTCATCCGAGCACGTCAGACTCAGGGAACCCGCAGGATCGGCGTCGATGTGCTGATCGGACAGGGCCAGGCCGACCGCGACGCGCGCATGCGCCATGGCGTCTTCCCCCCTCTCCACCTCCAGGACGCGGCCGGCGGCATCGGCGGCCGAGGCGACTGCGAAAGAAGCTGACTGAACCTGGGCGAACGCCACGAGCAGGTAGAGGACTGGAACCACCAGGATCAGCGTCCAGCCGATGAACTCCACGGGAGCGCTGCCGCCCTCATGGCGCATCTCATGGCGCGCCGGCTCGCACACCCCGAAGCCGGTACAGGGCGCGCAATGGTCGCTCCCGCAGCGCAGCGCGCACCGGCCGCCCCTCACGGCTCCTCCCGGGCGGCGGTCACGAGGGCGGCCTCATCGACGGCGTGACCGGTCACTCGCAACGAGCCCGCAGGGCCGAACAGCCCCAGCACCGGCAGAGGCGCCGTCACCTCGGCCTGAACCACCGGTGTGCCGCCGACCCTCGTGCGCGTCACCGTCACCTCGTCGACGTAGCCGTCCGCGAGCGCGGCATCGGTCAGCATGGCGACGCGCTCGGCCGCCTCGCCCTCGGTACCGCCGACCAGTGCGGCCCTGCGGGCCCCCTCGCCGGCGGCATCGGTGAGGACATTGCGCACATGCAGCCCCAGGGCGAGCTGGAGGAGCGCGACGCACACAGCGATCACGAGCACGCCCACCAGCACGAAATCCACCACGGCGGAGCCGCGCTCGCCCCCTCGCGGACCAGGACCCCCATGGCCTCCGCGGGCCCCGCTCTCAGATGGCACCGGTGACCTTGGCGATCGCATCGTTGAACACCTGGGTCAGGGCCGGTCCGGCCACAGCCCACAGGCTGACGACCAGGCCCGCGGTCATCAGGGTGACCAGCACCCAGCCGGGGACGTCGCCGCGCTCCTGGCGCCAGCCGGCCGACAGCCAGGCGCGATGGCGACCCGGGAGCCCCGGTAGCCCCGGGAGCCCCGGACCGGCGGCGGGTAAGGAAGCGGGAGTGGAATCGGGATGAATCAGATGAGTCAGATGAATCAACTGGCTGTCCTTTCACGGAGGAATTCGGGGATCGGGAACAAGACGGGCAAGACGGGAAGGGCGCGGGAGCGCAGGCGTCGGGCTTACAGCCCGAGGCGCAGGACGAACAGTCCCGGGAACAGGGCGAAGACGACGGTGATCGGCAGGACGAGGAAGACCACCGGCACCATCTGCGCGATCTCGCGCCTGCCGCCCTCCTCCATGAGGGCGCGTCGGGAGGCCTCCCGCGCATCGGCGGCCTGCGCGCGCATGACATCGGCCAACGGCGTGCCCCGTTCGAGGGCGACGGAGATGGCCTCCGACAGGCGCGTCACGTGCAGGGAATCGACGCGGCCCTCGAGACGAGTCAAAGCGGAGGTCAGAACCGTGCCGCTGCGGACATCGGCCAGGGTGAGGGCGAGCTCATCGATCAGTTCGCCCCGTCCGAGGTCGACGACGCGCTCAATGGCGGCCACGGGCCCCTGTCCGGCTCCGACGACGAGGGCCAGCAGCTCCACGACGTCGGGCAGCTGGATCTCGATGCGCCGTCGTCGGCGCTCGACCTCCCGGCTGAGCCACCAGTCGCGGCAGGCCGCCCCGCCGACCAGGGCCACGAGGGCGGAGACCGCCAGCAGCGGCACGCTCACATGACGCACCATCGAGGCCAGCAGCCCGGCACCGATCGTGAAGGCGAAGGCGGACACGGCCCACAGGAGCTGCTGCAGTCGAAGCTGCTCGTAGGTCAGGGCGTTGCCCGCTCGCGACAGCCGATGCCGCACCGACTCCGCCGACGATCCCAGCCCCTCGAGCACGTAGCCAGCCGAACCGATGGTTACCAGAAGCACGGACGAGACCGTGCTCCCAGGGCGCCCATCGGGGTCCGGCGCATGCGCCCCCAGCAGGCCCGAGGTCGCGGGCTGGTCGTGGACGTAGGGGGCGAGGCGGTCCTCCAACGTGGGGCGACGGCGCCGCAGCGCCGAGACGATCAGGAGCACTCCGCACGCCGCCGTGAGGCCGGCCAAGGCTCCCAGGGCGCCCAGGGATAAGGATGTGGTCATCGCAGCACCCGCTCCTCCTCGGGCAGGCGCCCGAGCCGCAGCATGAGGCGGTAAGCCAGGATGCTGGCCACCGCCCCCACGGCCAGCACGAGCGCGCCGCTCGACGTCGCGTAGGCCGCGGCCGCCTGCGGGCGGGTCGCCAGGAGGGCCAGGATCAGCCAGGGCGCGGCCACGGCCACCCTGGCCCCGTTGACGGTCCAGGACTGACGGGCCTCGAGCTCGCCGCGGGTGCGCAGATCCTCGCGCAGCATGCGCGACAGGGAGCGCAGCAGGGTGCCCAGCTCGCCCCCGCCGACCTCGTGAGCCAGGCGAAGGGCCTCCACGATCCGATCGGCGACGGGGTCGGCGAAACGCGCCTTGAGCCGGTCCAGGCACACGGTGAAGCGCGCCGTGGCCGCATAATCGACGGCGAAGGCGCGGAACTGCTCGCGCACGGCCTCCGGACCGCGCTCACCGAGGTTGGTCAGGGCCTCGGGCAGGCTCATGCCCGCGCGCACCCCGGACACCAGGGTATCGACCGCCTCGGGCCACACCTCCCGCAGCCGGGTGCGCCGCGCCCGGGCCCGGCTGGAGACCACCGCGTAGGGCGCGCCGGTGATGATGACGCCGAAGGCCACGGCAATGGGCCATGCGCGTGAGACGCCGAGGAATCCCAGCGCGGCGACGGCGCCCAGCGCCGCACTGCCCGCGACGAAGACGGCCGGGCTGGTGCGTCCGACTCCGGCCTGAACCAGGAGGTCGGACAGGCGGCGCTGCCTCTCGGAGCGCCACTGCGGCGGCTCCGTCGTCAGGGCGAGCCACACGAGCACCAGGCCGATCCCGCCCATGAGTCCCGTGATCGCACCCATCAGACACGCTCCTGGGCGCGCCGCGCGGCGTTCTCCGGGGCGAGGAGCTCGGGCAGGTCGTGGCCCGCACGGGCGTAGCGCTCCGGCGACGGCGGAGCACCGGAACCGCGTACGAGCCGCCCCCTGGCATCGCGGTGGAAGACGTCGGCCAGCTCGACAGTACCGGCGCCATCAGCGCCATGAGGGCCGTTCTCGACCCGCCCGGGCAGGGCGACGATCTCGCGCACGTGCCGGCGGCCCTCGGCGTCCAGGTCGAGGTGGACCACGAGGTCCACGGCACTGGCGACCGTCGGCACCACGAAGGCGGCCGACACGTTCTCCCCCGCCAGCAGCGGGAGCGTGCAGATCTTGACAACGGCCTCGCGCGCGGAATTCGCGTGCACGGTGCTCATGGCCGGCAGACCGGAGTTCATGGCGATGAGCAGGTCGAGGGCCTCGGCCTCGCGCACCTCGCCGATCACAAGACGGTCCGGTCGCATGCGCAGCGCCTCCTTGACCAGACGGCGCAGACTGATCTCGCCGACACCCTCGAGGTTGGCGGCCCGGGTCTGCATGGCGACGCAGTCGCGGTTGCGCAGGGAGAGCTCGAAGACCTCCTCGCAGGTGATGATGCGCTGACCGGCGGGAATCGCCCCGGCCAGTGCACGGACCATGGTGGTCTTCCCGGCCTGGGTGGCGCCCGAGACGAGAATGTTGAGCCCCGCCTGGACAGAGGCGTCGAGGAAGGCGGCGGCGCGCGGGGTCAGGGAGCCCAGGCGCACGAGGTCCGCCGTCCGGGATGCCCGCGAGGAGTGCTTGCGGATGTTGACGGCCCAGTGCCGGGCGGTGATGGGCGGGATGACCACGTGGAGGCGCTCCCCCGCGGGCATCTGCGCGTCCACGAAGGGGCTGGACAGATCGAGGCGGCGCCCGGAGACCCGCAGCATGCGCTCGACCAGGACTCGCAGGTCCTCGTCCTCCAGGATCGTCGTGGTCAGCTCGGGCCGTCCGGCGCGGGCGACGAAGACTCGCCCGGGGGCATTGCACCAGACCTCCTCGATCGAGTCGTCGTCGAGATAGTGCTGGAGGGGGCCGAGTCCCGCCAGCGCGTCGACGGCCCGGGCCTGGGCATCGTCGGGGTCGTGCAGGGGCGGCACGAGCCCGGCGTCGGCGCGAGTCACGTAATCGGCGGAGGCCTCGGCGACAAGGGCCTCCAGAGCCGAGGTCTCGTTGAGCGGATCAATGCCCCGACGACGGACGAGCTCGCGGATCTCGTCGTGGAGCAGCGCGGCTGCGTCCATGATGGGCCTCGCTGTGGTTCAAGGGACGGGCAGGGATACCGCCGGGGGAACCGTCATGCGAGCGGAGGCGACCGGCGTACGGGACACCACAGGGAGGTGAGCGGTGCCACGTTTCGGAGCCTAGATCACGTTCTCGCCTCAGCGCCAGCCCTCACGACCAACCTGTGGACAACTCTGGATACGCGCTCCCTCGCCGGGCGCCGGGAACTATCGAGCGTGGACCCGGGTACGCACCGACTTTCCGCGGATCTCACCGAAAGAAAAGCGGAGGGCGGCGGAGGCGCCGCAGCGACTCGTCACCGGCGCTCCGCCGGCTGCCGGCCGCCTCCCGGCCGGCAGCCGCATGATCCCCGGCCCGCATGCGCACGTCCGCGTGGGGACCCCGCCCCAAATCCAACCGGGCGCGGCAGTACCCCGAGAACCCGCTACTCGCCTACGGTTGAGCCATGTCGCAGCCGCCCACCGGACCGTCCGACCCCGCCGCACCGCCGAGCGCGGAGAATGCGCCCAACGCCGCGCCCGCCGCTGCCTCATCGCCGACGCCGGAATCGGCCCCCTCCCCCGTATCCGCGTTGCCCGTCTCCGCGGCGCGCCGCCGCAAGCGGTCTCCGCTGGCGCTGGCCGCTCTGGCGGGCGTCGCCGTGCCCGGGCTGGACCCCGCACGGCTGGCCCTGCCCCAGGAGGAGTCCGAGTCCCTGCACATCGTCGGCGTGATCGACACCAGGGGCCGCCACTGGGAGGTCCTGGAGGCCCACGACGACGCCACCGGGGCGAGTCTGGACGCCGAGGCCGAGGTGCTGCGCCGCATCGGCCGGATCGTGGATGACGGCCGCCTGACCTTCAACGTGCCGCGCGTGGCCGGAACCCTGCGCAGCGAGGAGGCGCACATCCAGGTGCGCAGCCATCTCGAGGGGCGGCCGGTCGACGTCTCCTCCCTGCATCCGGGCCCCGGCCTGTCCGCCGGCGTGGGCCGCGCCCTGGGCGAGCTGCACGAGCTGCCCACCTCCGTGATCTCCGAGGCGGGCATGCCGGTCTACGACGCTCAGGAGGTCCGCGACCGCTGGCTGAGTCTCATGGACGACGCCGCCGGGACCGGGAGGGTGCCACCGGCGCTGCTCTCCCGGTGGGAGTCGGCCTTGGAGGACCCCACACTGTGGAGGTTCCGCCCAGTGGTGGTGCACGGGGACCTCGACGCGGAGAACGTCCTGACGGCGGGGGGCGCGGTCGTGGCCATGCGCGGGCTCAGTCAGGCGCATGTCGGGGACCCCGCGGAGGACATGGCGTGGATCTACGCCTCCGTGCCGGTGGACTGCCTGGACTCCATCGAGGGCGCCTACGATCTGGCCCGCACCGAGGGCGTGGACAAGCATCTGCGGGATCGCGCCGAGCTGGTCAGCGAGCTGAGCCTGGCCAGGTGGCTGCTGCACGGCGTGCGCGCCGCCCGGGACAGGATCATCGAGGATGCGGTGGCCATGCTCGACGACCTGGCCGATCAGGTCGGTGACGAGCCGCTGATCGAGCCGCGCGAGCCCCGACTGGCGCCGGTGCCGGGAGAGCGGGTGACCGCCGCCCCGGATGCGACCACCCACGAGGTCACCATGGTCCCGGTCGACGCCGATGACGACGACAGCAGTGACGACCTTGACGACGGCTATGACGATGGCGTCGATGATGGCGATGACGTCGATGGCGTCATCGGCATCATCGATGATGACGATCCGGACACGGCGCCGGTCACGCCCCTGCGCCTGGCGCACGACTCCGGTTCCTCACCCGAGGGCGCCTGAGGGCCTTCTCGGGCGGGCCCCGTCCTCCGGCGCTGCCGGCCCCGTGCCCGTCTGCAGGTTAGTCCGCCGGGCTGATGGGGAAGCAGACCTGGGTACGCCACGATGCCGGGTCCGGGTTGTGGGCGGGACCGACGAGGTAGCGCTCGAAGGCGTGCCCCGAGGTTCGCAGACCGAATTCACCGATCTGCTGCAGGAGCGCCGTATAGGTCTCCGCTAGACCGTCGTACGGGCCCAGGTGCTCGGTGGCGATGACGGTCTGCTCCGGGACGGTGCGGCAGGTCAGTGGTGCGCTGACCTCAATGGGGGCGTCAGGAGCATCAGGGACGTCAGGAACGTCGACGACCTCCCAGATCTCGACATCGACGTCGTGCTCGACGTACTCGTTGTCGAAGAAGGTGGCTCCGCAGGGCTGGCCGCTGAGGTGAACGGCACCGCCGGCGAGTACCCGGCGGACCTGGGGTTCGAACTCGTCGAACAGGTGCCCCACATCGGCATAAGTGGGGATGATCTCCCGGCGGGCGATAATGGTGTGGGCGGGGATGGTCAGAGTGGTGATGCGGGCGGAGCCCGCGTCACCAGTGCTGTCAGTGCTGCTAACGCCATCAGCGCCGTTAGCGCTCATCAACGGTTCCTTTCGATGGTGGAGCAGTGCGAGGGTGCGCTCGCGCCGCAGCCCGAGCTCGGTCGCCTCCTCATCCAGGCGGTCCAGGTGCTGAGTCAGCAGCCGCCGCCAGGCCGCCTCGTCGTCGGCGAGGTGAGCGGGAAGCGCCCGGGAGGCCTCCTCCAGGCCCAGGCCCGCCTCCCGCAGGCGGCGCAGCATGAGGGCCGGGGCGAGCTCGTCCCGGGAGTAGTACCGGTAGCCGTTGCTCGGATCGACGTCGCCGGGGCGCAGCAGACCGAGCCGGTCGTAGTGCCGCAGCATCCTGGCGCTCAGGAGCGTCATGCGGGAGAACTGGCCGATGGTCCACCGGGGGTGAACGGGACTCGCACGGACCATGTCATCAGCCTCCCGATTGCCACAGTGTCAAGGTCAAGATCATCAGCGAAGTCATGAGCGGCCCTCCGCCCGCAGGGCATCCTCGATCTCGGACAGGGGCAGGAGATCCGCGGCGGAGAGCTCATCGACGAGCCCATCGTCACGATCGACGTAGACGTAGGCGGCTCGCACGGCGTCGGTCTCCACCCCCCGGGAGGCGGCCAGGGCGTGGACGTAGATGCTGAGCTGGTCCACGGGCACCCGCCTCCGGCCGGTCTTCCAGTCGACGATGAGCCAGGCGCCCCCCGGATCCCGGAACACCGCATCGAGGCGGCAGCGCACGGTGAGGGATTCCAGCGCCAGTTCCAGCTCGACCTCGGTGTCCTGGAGGAGGCAGCCGTCCAGCAGGGGCAGCCTCTCGGCGATCTCGAGCCAGCGCTCGAGCTGCTTGCGCTGGCGGGGCGTGAGCGCATCGGGAACGCCCGCCTGCTCCAGGGTCAGCAGTTGGCCCTGCCCGCCCAGCCGCAGGGCGATGGCGTCGTGGAAGACGGTGCCCAGCCGCAGCTCCGGGCGCGGCTCCGGCGGCAGGGGGCGGCGCAGGTCGAGCGCGAAGCGGTCCCGATCGGCTCGCAGCTCGTCGATCCTGGTGGCGGCCAGGTGGTCGGGCAGGTGGACCGAAGGGGGCTGGTCGCGTCGACGGGCGCGCTCGGCCAGCAGGAGCTCGGCCTCGGCCACCCAGCGGGCGACGGTCGGATCCGTGCTCGCCTCCGGCGCTGCCCCCGCCCTGCCCGCCGCAGCGACGTCGTGGGCAGCGCGCCGCCGGGCCTCCCGATGCTCGCCGCGGATTCCCGTGGGCTCGGGCGGCGGCCAGGTGCCGGTCGTGCCGCCGCCGGCCAAGGGGTTGGGCTGGTCCTCGTCGTAGTTCTGCCAGCCCGGCCCGTAGGGGCGCACCAGCTCCCGTCGCACGAGCTCGTCCAGGAAGCGCGCCATGGGGCGCGGCTTGGCGGCCGCCTTGGCCAGGTGCGATCCGGTCAGCAGCAGTTCGTGGCGGGCACGGGTGAAGGCCACGTAGGCCAGACGCCGCTCCTCTGCCAGCGTGTGGCGGCCCAGGGCAAGGGTGTACTCGCCCCAGGCCTCCTTGAGCGCCTCGGCGTCCCATCCGGCCGTGTCCCACATGCCCAGGGTGAAGGGCGGGAGGGTGGCGGCGTCGGCCCGCAGCGGGTGCGGGAACTCCTCGGGCCTGGTCATCCACCCCTTGTCCGCCAGGGTGCGGTCCTCTTTCGGCTGCTGGCGGTAGGAGGGGAAGACCTGCTCGACCAGGCCGGCCACGGCGACCGTGTCCCACTCCAGCCCCTTGGCGGCATGGATGGTCAGCAGCTGGACGGCGCCCGGTTCGGGCTCCACATGGGGGGCCTCCATGCCGTCCTCATGCTCCTCGGCGGCCTCCAGCCAATCGAGGAAGCCTGCGAGGGTGGGCGATTCCATCTCAGCGGTGAACTGCTCCGCGGCCTCGCGGAAGCGGTCGACGGCGCGGCGCCCCAGGGGGTTGCCCACGCGGGCGGCGAGCTCGACATCGAGCCCGAGGGCCTGCTCGGTCAGCATGACGAGGTCGGGCAGGGCGAGTCCCAGGCCGGCGCGCACCCGCCGCAGACTGCGGGCCAATCCGACGGCTGCGCGGCGACCGGCCTCGCTGAGCCCGACATCGGCGGGTCCGGGTGCGCCAGCACCGGTCCCGGTCACCCCGCCTGCCCCAGCGACTCTGCCGGCCTCAGCGACTCCGCCGGCCTCAGCGTCACCGGATGCGGCGGTCCGGGGGGGCCGGCCGGTCTCCTCCCACCGCGCCAGGGTCTCGATCGCCTCGGAGAGAAGCGGGGCGTCCGGCTGCTCCCGCTCCGCCTGATCCCGGCCATCACCGGCCTGCGCCCGAGCCGAACGGACCTGTGCTCTGGCCAGTGCCGCCAGGGCGCGCAGGTCGGCGGCGCCGATACCCGCCCCGGTGAGCAGTCGCAGGAGTCGATCACCGCGCTCGGGGTCGGCGGCCACGGTCAGGGCGGCGCGCACATCGGCGACCTCCGGCACGCTCAGCATGCCGCCGAGCCCGATGATCTCGTAGGGCACGCCGAGGTCGTCCAGGGCGTCGGCGATCGGGAGGAGTTGGGCGCGAGTACGGCACAGGACCGCCATCTCCGCCTGCGGGCTCCACCGCTCCTCCATGAAGTCGGCGATGGTGCGCGCCTCCGCCAGCGGATCCTGGACGAAGGCGCCGACGACGACGCCCTCGGCCAGGCCCGCGGCCCCGGGCCGCTCATGGAGCTCATCGACCGGGATGCGGGCGACCTCGGCGTCCCCGGGCTGCGGAGCGTGGTGGCGCAATGGTGAGGAGGTCACGTTGGCGGCGCGCAGTATCGCCCGGTCGTTGCGCCAGGCGGTCGACAGGGGCAGGACGGGTGCCCGGCTCTCATCGGCGCCGCCCGTGTTGAACGCGTTCTCGGCAGCCGCCGCACCGCCGGGGTTGAAGTACTCGTGGAAGGTGTCCAGCGCTCCGGCGCTGGCACCCCGCCATCCGTAGATGGCCTGGTTCGGATCCCCGACGGCGGTCACGCCCGAGTCTGAGAAGAGCGCCGCCAGGAGGCGGATCTGGGCCACGGAGGTGTCCTGGAACTCGTCCAGCAGGACGGCCGGGTACTGGGTGCGCAACGACTGGGCGACGTCGGGGACCTCCTCCGCGATACGGCACCCCAGGGCGATCTGGTCGCCGAAGTCGAGCAGGGAGTGCCGCAGCTTGTAGTCGCGATAGGCGGCGACCGCCTCCAGCATGCCCAGACGGGTGGTCAGGGCCTCGGGCACGCCCCGCACGAGGGTCTTGCAGCCGCGTACGGATCCGATGCCCTCCATGAGGGCGGCCAGGTCACCGAGTTGCTCGGCCGCATCGGCCACCGACAGCAGGTTCTCGCTCAGCGCCCCGTCCAGCGCCAGGAGGGCGGTGGCCGCGGCGCCGGGCTTGTCCAGCGGGAGGGGCTCGGTGCGCTCCGTGACGATCCGGGTGGCGATCTGCCAGGCGCGCGCCTCAGTGATGAGGGTGGAGTCCGGATCGATGCCGAGGCGCAGTCCGTGATCGCGCACCAGGGAGCCCGCGAAGGCGTTGTAGGTGGCGATCGTGGGGCCGGCCTCCTCGTCCAGCTCGGGCAGTCCGGGGAGCCCGGATACGGCCAGCTGAGCCAGACGCGTCCTGACGCGTTGTTCCAACTCGGCAGTGGCCTTACGGGTGAAGGTCAGCCCCAGTATCTGGTCGGGGCGCACCTGACCGCCGGCGACGAGGTGGACGACGCGCTGGCTCATGGTGGCGGTCTTGCCGCTGCCGGCCCCGGCGACGACGAGCAGGGGCGCGAGCGGGTGGGCGATGATGCGCGCCTGCTCGGGCGTGGGCAGGGGCATACCGAGGATCTCGGCGAGACGCTCGGGACTGGGCGGAGCTGCAGGACTCATGCGACGGCCCTGCGCCCTTCGGGTTGGATCGGGCAGGAGTCCTTCACGGGGCAGGTCCGGCACTGCTCCCCGCTGCGGGCCGTCAGGGTGCTGCCCGATGCCGCCAGTGCCGCCTCGTGCAGCAGAGCGCGCGCCCAGTCCTCCCCCTCGGCATCGGGGCTCGCTTCCAGAGCGGCCCCCGCGGGCGCCAGGACCGGGGCGCCCTGGTTCTTCTTGGGCGGCTCCTTGCCGAGCAGGACCAGCGCCCCGCCGTCCACCTCGTAGCCCAGGGCCTCGAGCGCCAGGCGGTAGGTGGCCAGCTGGGGGTGACGGGCCGCGGAGGAGGTGACGCGCTGCCCCGTCTTGAAGTCGATGATGCGCACCCGCCCGCTGCCGCCGGTACCGGGCTTCGGCGCTTCCAGATGCTCCAGACGGTCGATGCGCCCGGTCACGACGACGGGCAGGGCCGGACCCCGACCGGTGGGATCGGGAACGTCGAGTTCGGCGCGCACGCTCGCCTCCGCCCGAGCATCGGCGGGCGCCTGCCCCAGGTAGGCGTCGAGGCGCTCCACCATGGCACGGGTGCCCTCGGCGCGCACCGATCCGAACCAGGTCTCGGGGTAGGCGAGCTCGGGCAGGCGCTCCTCGAAGCGGGCCATCAGGGCCCGTCCTCTCAGATCTCGCTCCTGCGCCTCCTGCGCCAGGGTGTGGATGAAACTGCCGAGGTCCTGGGCGCTGGACGGCGCCCCGGTCCCGCCCTGACGGGTGAGGAACCAGCGCAGCGGGCACTGCACGAGGCCCTCGACGTCGGAGGGACTCACCCGCACCCGCTGGCCGGGCCCGATCAGGGGCGCCGAGGAGGTGGGACCCTCCACCCCCTGCCAGCTGCCCGGAGACGCGCCGGGGACGCCTTCACGAGCCAGTTCGGCCAGGAGCCGGGCGGCCTGACGGGCGCGGCGACGCTCGGCGTCATCGGCCGTGGGCAGGTTCCCGGCCAGGGCGGCCTCCCGCAGTTCGCCGACCAGCCCTCGCAGGGTCAGGTCGCCGACGTCGTGGGCGATGATCGGGGCGCCGTCGGCATCGATCACCGTCTGCCCCGCGGCGCGGGCGATCTCGGTCAGGAAGGAGGAGGGGGCGTTGTCCTGGTCGGCCACGGCGGTGACCAGGAGTCGACGGGTGGCGCGGGTCAGCGCCGCCAGGAGCATGCGCCGCTCGTCTCCGCGGACCTGGGCCCGTGCGGCAGTCGGATCGACGCCGGCGCTCAGGCGCCCGTCGGCGCCCCGGGTCAGGCGATCCATGACGGCCTCGACGAGGAGGCCCGAGCGCGTCATCGTGTCTCTCAGCCGCAGGTCCGGCCAGGCGTCGCGCCCCAGTCCCATGACCGCCACGACCTCCCACTGCCCTCCGGCGGCGGAGGCGGGGGTCAGCACGGCGACGCCGCCGGGCCGAGAGCCGTGGGGCGCCACGGAGTCCGAGGGCAGGACCTCGGAGTCGAGCTCGGTCAGGAACTCCTCCGCCCGCCCGCCCGGATGCCGTTCGGCCCATACCTCGGCGCGTTTGAACAGGGCCGTGACCGTGTCCAGATCACGTTCGGCGACCTCGGCCAGGAGCGGATCCGCACCGCCCGACACGCCCAGGGCCGCGGAGCGCCACTGCTCGGCGCAGCCGGAGGCCTGCCAGATCTCCCACAGGAGCCTTTCGGCGTCGACGCGCGCGGGCGGATCCTCGGCTCCGATCCCGCAGACCGCACGCGCCGCGGATGCGATGCGCGCGGCGCCCTCCAGACGCCCGGCCTGGTCCGCCAGGGGCCCCTCGGCGAGCTCATCGGCCAGTGCCGCAGCGGCCTCGCGGGAGGCCAGCACGGCGAGCAGATTCTCATCGGGATGCGTCTCGGCGGGGCGATCCAGCCGCAGACGGCGCCGCAGACGCCGCAGATCCAGCATGCTCAGGCCGACCAGGGGGCTGGTCAGCAGATCGAGGGCGCTGGACCGCTCGGGCGGGGCGTCGGCGCTGCCGAGCCGCCCTGCCAGCGCGGCCCGCGCGGTCGCCAGGATCGCCCTGGCGGCGGGCTCTGCGCGCAGCAGCACCGCCGGAGCGGTGGCCGCCAGGGGCACGCCGCGGCGGCGCAGCTCGCGGGCCACGGCCTGGGCGCGGACCGCGGAGCGCACGACCACGGCCATCGCGTCCCAGGGGGTGGAGCGGTGAACGTGCTCGCCGCGCAGCATCCGGGCGACATGGGCGGCCTCCTGAGAGGGAGAGGAGGCCACGAGCACGCCCACGCCCTCAGTGCCCTCGCTGACCTCAGCGCCCTCAGCGCCCTCGCTGCCCCCCGGCTGCTCGGCGCGGGCGGCGTCCAGGGGCTCGCCCAGGAGCGCGCCGCGGTGAGAGGCGGTGCCGGTAACCGGGACCCTCCCGGCCTGGTCGCGCCAGACGGCGTGCAGAGCGGGTGAGCCCCGGTGCACGGAGCGCAGGGTGAGGCGCTCGGCGGCCAGCCCCGAGCGGTCCTCGGCCTCAATGAGCAGGCTCGGGGAACCGCCGCGGAAGGTCTCGACGGCGATGTCGGGGTCCCCCAGCACCACCACCTGGGCGCGGCGCCCCCGGGCGTCGGGGCGGGCCAGGGCGGACAGGAGGCGGGCCGTGGCGGCGGTGCAGTCCTGGTAGTCATCGACCACGACCAGGTCGGGGACAGGAGGCGCCTCGAGGACGTCCTGAGCATCCCATTCCTCCAGGGCCTCGACGGCGCGATCCTGAATGCGCGCGGTGTCCAGCTTGCGGGTCTCGGGGCGCCGCTCGGCGGTGGGCCTGCCCTGGGCGTCCCAGGTGCGCAGGAGGGCGGAGGCCGGGCCCCAGAGGGGGACCCGGAGCTCACGGCCCAGGGCGGCGAGGCGATCGGCGTCCACCTTCAGCTCCCCGGCGCGCGCCAGCAGGCTGCGCAGCTCGGTGCGGAATGCGCGGGAGGCGACGGCCTCGGGGGGCAGGCCGGGCCACTGCTCGACGCCGACCAGATGCGCGAGCGCCGCATCCTCCTCCGCTCCGGCGAGCAGGACCGGGGCGGGCAGCGGGTCGCGGCGGCGCGTGAGGAACGTGGTGAGCACCGTGAAGGCGTACCCGGCCGGTGTGCGCACTCTGACCGCGCCGTCTCCGACGCCGCGGGCGCGCATCAGGCGGGCGGCGCGACGGCGCAGGGAGTCGGCGCGGGTGCGGGTGGGGGCGAGCAGGAGGGCGTCGCGCCCCAGAGCCATGGCATCGCACAGCAGGCGCAGCGCCAGGCAGGTCTTGCCGGTACCGGCCGCGCCGAGCACCACCAGGTCGGCGCCCGCGGCGGCGCGCTCCAGCAGCGCGCGACCGGAGGCGTCCGGGGCGGGCAGGGGGGCGGGCGCCGGGGCGGGCAGGAGCCGGACCCGGGCCGGAGCGCCGTCGTCGTGCAGGGCACCAATCATGGCCCCAATGACACCATGCGGGTGCGACACCTATCGGCACCTATCGGCACCAGTCACCGGATTGCGTCCCGCCCCCGTCCGCGCGACGCGAAATACCGCGGCAAAACGATGACGGCGGCCCTGCAGGAGGCGAGCCCGTCCTAGGATCGCCCTGGGGTCGCAGCCGGGAGTGATTCGGCCGCCGGCAGGAACAAAGGAGTCACGGAATCATGCAGGTCACCATCGGCATCAAGCACGCCGCCCGCGAGCTCACCATCGAGACCACCGCCTCTCAGGAGGAGATCCTCGACGCGGTCTCCGGCGCCGCCACCGCGGACGTCACCCTGAGCGACGACAAGGGCCGCAAGGTCTTCATCCCGGCCGGCTCACTGGCCTACATCGAGATCGGACAGACCGCTCCGCACCGCGTCGGCTTCGGCGTGTGAGCGCCATCGGCACTCACCGGCACAGACTGACCCTCACCGGCACTGACTGTTCGGCCGCCCTCGGCCGCCCCCACGGGCCTGACATGCCTCGGGCCCGTCAGGCCTGACGGGCCTGTCAGCCCTGACAGCCCTCACAGGGACGCGACCAGCGCCGGAATGTCGATCACCGGTCCGATCAGGCCGTCGATCGTGTACCTCTCGACCAGGCTCTTACCAGCCCCCTCCTCCGCCTCGCGCTCGAGATAGGCGTGCATGAGCGCGGATCCCGGCCCCGTCACGCGCACCCGATTCCCGGCCAGGTGGCGGGTGAGCAGGGAGCGGAACGCCTTGATCTCGGAGTAGACCCGGGACTTGTACTTGGTCATCGCACCATCGGCGTAGGTGATGACGAATCCCTCCTCCCCGCGCTCCTCGGCGGCGCGGGCCCGTGCGACCAGCGCCTCCAGGGCATCATCCGCACCATCGCCGGCGTCCTCGACAGCCTCGGACAGGACCTCCACCTGCGGGGAGATGAAGCCGAAGTCCTCGGCCAGACGCAGGCGCAGGTCATCGACCAGCTCCATGTCCTCCCGGTTGCGGATGGCGTCGAGCAGGACGACCTCGTCATCGCCCTCATCGATGATGTGGGGGTCGCGGCGGCTGATGATCTCGAAGGTGAGCGAGACGCCGGCCTCGGCGATGATGCCCGCCAGCTCATCGGCCCGATCGCCCAGGTGCGTCCGCAGCAGGGACTCGGCGTGCTCGGAGTAGGCGGTGACGCCGGACTTGGACAAGACGCGCAGGCGCCCATCGATCACCGAGACGATGCCGAGATAGCCGTTCCACTTGCGGCGCACGGTCAGGGGCCGCCCGACGCCGGTGCGCACGACCTCCTCGAACCCGGCCGGCCCCGGTGCCTGACCGAGGTTGAAGAACTTGTCGTAGCCGCGGGCGACGACCTCGGCGTCGTCCGCGCGCAGGAACAGGCCGCGGGCCTTGCAACTGGTCTCATCCCACAGGCCCTTGGTGAAGGCCCGCCGGGAGAAGTTGCAGGAGAGAATGCCGGGCATTCCGGTCACCTCGCACACGCGGACCTCGGGGTGGGCGCTCATGCGCGCCACCAGGCTGGTCGGGTCGGCGGCGGCGCCGGTGAGAACCGGGTGATCCTCCTCGAAGGCGTGCAGGGTGCGCGTGCCGTCGGCGTCGATCTGCAGGACGGCGAGGTGCCCGCCGTGCTCCACCCGGTGCTCGAGTGTGTAGACGTTGGGGGCGGCCAGTGCGGGCCCCGGCTCCTCGGAGCGGGTGCCGTTGCGGTGTCCGTGAACCTGGAGGATCCGCGGGTGGGACAGGCGGGGCTCGACGGCACGCTCGTAGCTGGAGCGGCCCTGGAAGGCGGTGGACCGCTCCGAGGAGCCGAGCAGGAGCTGGAGCATGGGGACCTCGGTGAGGTCCCAGGACAGCAGGCCGTCCTCGCGCTCGGTGACGATCCGGTCGATGGTGACCGGGTCCAGGCCCGCGTGGGTGACCAGGATGTGCTCGCCGGCGAAGCGCAGGCCGACCATGGGGACCATGCGGGCCAGAAGCGCCTCGATATCGCCGTTGCGCCGCCCCGATGCCAGGATCTGACGGCGGGACTCGCGCGTGTCCGGCCAGCTGCCGCCGCGCACGTCGGCGCAGAGCATGCGCAGGTGCTCGTCGTGGTTGCCCTCGACGAGGATGATGTTGTCCGGGAGCCCGCCATCGGCGTCGGCTTGATCGGCGATGAGGTCGAGGACGCCCGCGGCGTCGGGACCGCGGTCGAACAGGTCGCCGACGAAGACGAACAGGGTCGCGGGGTCCCAGCCGCCGAAGTGCTCCTTGACCTTGGCCAGTGCCCCGGCGCAGCTCTGCACGTCGCCGATGACGACCAGGCGCTCGTAGCGCTCGGCGACGTCGATCTCCGTGATCGTGTTGAGGCGGCGCACGTCGTCCAGGCCCACCACCGGCTCGACAACGGAGGCGGCGCCGGCCCGCACCCGGGCCGCGATGCTCGTCACGACCTCCGGCCCGACGTAGTCGATCCCTCCGCGGCGGGTCTCGTTGCGCTCGATCAGCTCGGCATCGCTCAGCTCTCCCTGAATGTCGATGACGTAGACCGCGTATCCGCAGCGCCGCGCCAGAGAGGCGAATTCGCGATAGCTCTTGCGGGTCGGGTTGGTGCAGTCCAGCAGGAGGGTGCCGCCCTGCCGGATCCGGGTGGCGACGGCGGCCTTGAAGACCGAGACGACCTGCTTCTCGGCGCCGAAGGCCATGGACAGGGTGGGCCGGCCGTCCAGATCCGTGAAAGGGGTGGAGTACAGGCGCCGGAAGTCGTCCAGGCCGATGGCGAGGTCGCCGAGCCCGTGGCGGCGGATCAGAGTCGATTTGCCCGCACCGGGCGCCCCGCGCAGGACGAATAGTGTCCGCATGCGCGCACTTCCTCTCGCGTGTCAGTCACGCAGCAATTCCCAGTGGTGATAGATAAAATAGTATCCCTCATAGCATCTTTGCCGACAATCAATCCGATCCTGCGCGTCACCAAGCAGGACTCCTTTGAAAAATAACAAGACTCCTGACCTCTGAGTTTGCTCCACCACGCTAGCCATTATCTGGGGCGCCACCGGCCTACGGACCTCCGGACCCTACGCGGACACCCTCGTCTCAGCCCAGATGCCCTATCGCATCTCCACGCAACAATCCAGGAGCCAAACGGCGCAAGCCCGCCACCTTGCTAGTGCCCTTGATGGTCGGAGGAGTGTCCCTATGTGGCGTGTCAAGCGGCGGTGGGCAGCCGGCCGGGGTTGTAGGAGGCGAGCACGTCTCCCACACCAGTAACAAGAGACTCAACGCACCATGTATCCGCCTTCGCCACCATCCGCACCACTCCTGTCTCCATGACCCACTACGACCGCAAGATCACCCAAGGACAACACCCGGGCCAGGTACTCCAAACCCTAGCCCGCCGAATCCTCACCCGGTACGCCATGACGCGCAACACCACCCCCACAACTGAACATGCTACCCAACAACCAGCCACAGCTCGACACACAACACAGAGTCCCTCGCCATGCCCGGCTACACCGAACTAACTGGCCACTGGTGCTTGAGTCTCACAACATGCTTCTCACCCCAGTTCCCAACCGCACCCTAAAACCGGTCCGGCCCGGCAGCGAACGGCCCCCGGCAAGACCCGACACCACGACCAAGTACACGAGACAGACACCGCCCCATAGGACAACCCACAGCAAACACACAGATGTTAATATCGTCACAATCTTCATCTCGACGTTTCGATGATCATCGAATCATGTAGCATATCAGCGTCCCTAGAAGAACCGCCAGCCTTTCATCCAGGGTGCCGGTTCGCGTCGTGTAGCTCCAAAATAACCTGCCGGGATGAAAACTTATCGTCAATCCACAGGACGGGCAGCTCACGAATATCGAAAGGAAACTTCGATGACGATCCACGCGCAGCAATGGACGCCGGAACATACTGCCGAACAGCAATCCACCTGGGCCGATCCCGAAAAGCTCACACAAGTTTCCAGATGGCTGCAGCAACAAAAGGAACTGGTGACGCCTAAAGAGGTTGCCTCCTTACGTCAACAAATGAACGACGTCAGTAGAGGTAATAAAATGTTTTTTCAAGCGGGAGATTGCGTTGAACCATACAATGAATTTGACGATACATCTATAACTAAAAAAATCAAGTTTATAAACGAACTAGCAACAATGCTGGCATATGCCGACAACACATCGGTCGTTAAGGTCGGCCGAATAGCTGGACAGTTTGCCAAACCGCGATCAAACGGTTACGAAATAGTAGAAGGACACAAACTTCCTGTTTTCCGCGGAGAAATAGTCAATGGGTACGAGGCGACCGAAGAATCTCGCACCCCAAACCCCAGTCGTATGTACGAAGCTTATAAACTATCAAAACACGCAATGCATCTTCTTGCACACACGCAACCAGAGAAGAGCAGAGTTTGGACCAGCCATGAGGCATTAATTTTAGATTATGAAGCTGCATTCGTACGTCAGAACCCTATAACCGGTAAGCACTACCTAGGAACAACGCACCTTCCTTGGGTGGGTGAACGTACACGAGGAATAAATGGAGCACACATCGAACTACTTCAGAAAGTGAACAACACCGTTGCCGTTAAAATTGGTCCTCACATGACAGGTAATGGATTAAAAGCATTATGCGAGTCACTCAATCCGCATCAGGAGGATGGTCGTCTTGTTCTTATATTTCGCTTAGGCGTAGCCGCTGCAAAAAAATACTCATCCCTACTGCTCAAGGAGCTTCAGCAGCACTCTAAAAACACGATGATCGTTATTGACCCCATGCATGGAAACACGCAACGAGCTCAAAACGGACGAAAAACTAGAAGCCTCAATGATATCGAGAATGAAATGCGTATTTTCGCATCTGCAGCCCGCGCAAACAGTGCCAGAATCCATGGAATTCATCTTGAAGCAACACCGTATGATGTGACGGAATGCGTAGGGCTAGGCGTGTCCGAGGATGATTTGCTGAGAAGAACATACACAACTCTATGCGATCCACGCCTGAATGCCGAACAGGCTATGCATATCGTCCAAGTTTTCCGCGAATCATTATAGCGAGAATCTTATATGTTATTCCCCGCTTGGAATCTTCTGCCTTCTGGTTGGACATGGGCCGGTACTGCTGGTCCACTAGATTCGCAAAAGTCAACCAACCTAACAGATAGGCTCGATGCCGTAGAGTCAACTTCGTGGAACGGCGTGGGTTTATTATACCCAGATATCTTAAAAATACGGGAAGGCTGCGGTTATGAAATGTTCGCCAACATGTGCAGGTCAAAAAAGCTGGCACACATAGAGATTGAGTTATTGACGGAATGGTGGAAAACGGATAGTGATATATCGAGACAAGAAAGCATTATGCTGGACGCCGCCAAAAAACTCGGTGCCGCACACATAAAAGTCAGTCCAAAAATCTCGGAAACGAGAACTACTGAGCGTCCAGACCGCTCATTCATTGACGCACTCGAACGTATCGCTCATCTTGCAGAAGATGCGTCAGTGAAATTGGCTTTAGAGCCAATGGCTATGTCTAATGTGCCTGATCTGGAAAGCGCTCGCCAGATTCTCGACAGGATCAGTAGCCCTTCACTCGGCCTACTCCTAGATACATGGCACCTCGGAATAAGTGGAGTATCCTCTAACGAGATTCGTCGTTTTATAGATATCTCGGAGATATTTGCCGTCGAACTATCTGGTATCGCTCGAACGCCTAACATGAGTCTTCGTAAAGCGTCTGCAAGTTTTCGAGCCCTACCTGACCGTAGTGATATCCAAATTGAACAGTTCGTGAGTACACTAAATCAAATTGGTTGGACGGGTCCTTGGGCAGTCGAGGTCATGTCTCCCCAATCTGCCAACGAACCGCTAGAAGACTTCCTGCGTGAATGCAGATCCGCCGCAATACGCCTACTTGAATTCGCACTGGCCCCTTATCGCATGAAGAACTAAGAAAGGCTAGATCATTATGGTAAAAATATTGCCCGAGCCTGCAAGAGAATCTCTGAATCTCACACAAATTCTCGATGCATTGGCAGACCCCATACGTCGCCATCTTCTTCGTCGAGCATACGAGGAGCATCAACCGTTAGCATGTTCAAAGGCATCAGCAGATCTGGACCTATCGTCGGCAACTCTTTCACACCATTGGAAAGTGCTAAGAGAAGCTGGGCTAACTAGGACAACGGTATCTGGACGTTTTCGTAGCATTCAAGTAAGGAATGAAGATATAAATTGGAAGTTTCCAGGTCTTCTAGATGTAATTCTTAGAACCGAAGATTCTAATTTTCTTCCTAAAAAAAGTTCTACAGACATCAGAGATCAAACATAAATATAGGAGGTGTTAGCAGCCATAACTCCATGAGTCTCGGATCATCACAGTATCGAGGACAACCTTTTGACATTCCATCAACTTTAGTGAATCTCGGTGAGGTGTATCTAAAAAAAACGACTACACTTGCCCTACTTATCCGCGTGTCAACCTTTTAGGAGAAAACAATGTCAGAAAACAACGTAGGAAGTGTCTCAGCCCCACTACACGCCATTTTTTCCAACCAATCCGATCAGCCATCTAACAACGTACTTGGACGTATTAGGTTCGGTAATCAGCTAGATCTTTCTGGAGGCGAAAATGAGCCGCCTTTGCTAACGGTTCCAATGATGAACTCAGTCCAGAAAGAATTTCTTGAATCATGGGTGGGGGGAACTTCTATAAAATATGGATTACACGATGAGTTGGCCTTCGCCGAAGATGGGGAATTTCTGTTTATAGCAGCGACACTTCTTGAAAGTTCCGAATATGCGAAAGCCGCTGAATCCTGCTATCGGAAAATATTTAGTCTAGTCGAGCATCTTGGGTATCCGAGATTATTTCGTATCTGGAACTACATTGGACATATACTAACTCCACTACCGTCTGGGCTACAAGTCTATCAGGACTTCGCCAAGGGTCGTGCTCATGCATTTATGAGGTCTGGCGGCACGCCAATCATGCCAGCTGCAACTGGTATTGGCACCAATGGGGATGGTATCGGAATTATAGTTTTATCCTCACGAACCGGGATAACGAAACATATTGAGAATCCGCGTCAAAAACCTGCCTATGAGTATCCAAGAAAATATGGTCCTAAGCCGCCGAGCTTTGCCCGAGCTACCGCGTTAACACAAAGAATTAACCCAACTGAATGTGCTCAGTTCTTATTTGTTTCCGGCACGGCCAGTATAGTCGGACACGAATCGGTCCATCCAGGGGACTTCACGAGACAACTGTCGACTACACTCGACAATCTGGAGTCTCTCGTTGATGGATCTAACCTTACTCATTTCGGTGCACACGGACACTTCACTTTGAAAGACGCCCATCTTATGAAGGTATATGTCAAATACGCATCAGACATTGAAGAGGCTCGTCAAAAGATTCGACATCGCGTTGGTATCAATACAGATGTTCAATATATCAATGTGGATATATGTCGAGACGAATTACTTGTCGAGATAGAAGTGGTTTTTCCCTGCATTAAGGTAGCTACAGAAAGGTGACTGAACATGAATCGACAACTGCACAATAACAGCAACTATTTATCGCTCCTAACAGATCTGACCCACGAGCATAATCGCGAGAACAGTATCGCACTTGTGGAGAATGGAAGTTCTGTTACTTACGCCGAGCTTTTGCAGCGTACAGCGAGGATCAGTAATTCATTAAGGTGTTTAGGTCTTGTCAGAGGAACACGCGTGACCATCCTACTGCCTGAAGGAATAGACTCTGTCTCGATTATTCTTGGTGCGCTACATGCTGGCATTGTCGCAATACCAATTAATCCTTGGCTCGGGGAGCAGGCAGTACTACAGGCTATTTCGATGGCTGACCCTGCGTTCACTGTGGTCGGCAATGGCGACCACAAAGGAATAGGAAAAGTTTTACACGTAAAGGATCTTCTCTGTGGCGATAGAACGACAGAAAATGAACCAGAATCGGTGAGCCCTGACGACATAGCCATCGGCTTATTTACATCAGGTACGACTGGTGTTTCTAAAATTTGCTACCATACCTATGATGATATCTTGACCATCAACAGATGCGTTGGTGACGAGATTGGCATTAGACCAACTGATGTATGTATGTCGGCATCAGGATTGCACTTCTCATATGGCCTTTTCAATCTCATCTTTTTTCCTCTTATGCGAGGTGCAATAACTGTCCTAACAGGTCTGAGTCGCCGCATGACGGCTGACGAGGTATTTGATTACATATCTGCACACAATGTTACTTTTTTCTCTGCAATTCCTAGCTTTTTCTTGCGACTTATAAACTCTCCTCGCGCCGAAGAACTACGTGTATTACGTGTCGTGGCGACTGGCGGAGAAGTATTGGGAAAAACGCTGGAGAATCGTCTTCGTGATACTTTTGGTTCTGAGGGTTTGATAAATATTTTCGGATCCACTGAAATTGGACATGCGGTGGTTGTTAACCGAGCATCCGATTACGCTCCAGGCGTCACCGGCCGGGTCGTACCGGGATACGATCTTCGGGTTGTAGATTCAAGCGGTCGACCATGCCGCTCCGGTGTGGCGGGCGAGTTAGAAGTCAAAGGGCCTTCCATCACTATGGGCGTGAATAACGGGAATGATAGACCACGTAGAAAGGTTAATGAATGGTATGCGATGGGAGATGCTGCTCGCATCAATAAGGATGGCACGGTCAGCGTCCTAGGACGACTAGAGGATATCGAGATAATTGACGGACTACAGATATATCCCGCAGAAATTGAATCTGAGATACTAGCATCCGGAGGGATATCCGAAGCTGCAGTTTTCGTTGCGCCAGTGGATGACGTTCCTTCATTAATTGGAATCTTGACTCTAATTGATGAGGATATGTGTTTAAGCTCTGCTAGTATTCGCGAATTTATTGCAAGTCGACTTGGCAGCAAACGCACGCCTGATTTTATTTATACTGTATCAGAACTGCCACACTTGTCCGGTGGAGGAAAGCTGGCACGTAAAACTATAAGGCAGAATTGGCAGAAGCTGATTGAAGCTAGATAGTGTCGGCGCGAATCGGCCTATTGGTCTCTAAACGAGACTGTGATAATGCGACATGATTTCGATCATGGATGGAAGAAGAATGGCACATAAAGAGCAGGCGAATCACGCTAAACCGACGCCCGATAACGAACAAATCGATACTTCGAATTACGATCTATCCTCGGGTAAGAAAAGTAGGCCCTGGGCGGCGCTGTGGTCAGTATCGGCTGGTTTTTTCATGATCATGCTTGATACAACCATAGTCGGTGTAGCGCAACCACAGCTTCAAGCAGGGTTGCACACTTCTCTCAATGCCGTGATCTGGGCAAGTACAGCATATATGGTGGCATATGCTGTTCCTATGCTCTTCACCGGCAGATTGGGCGACCAGTGCGGACCGCGCATAGTTTATGTAAGTGGACTTATCGTGTTCACTTTTGCTTCAGCATGCTGTGGGCTCGCCTCTGGAATTTCGATGCTTATTACTGCTCGTGTGCTCGAAGGATTGGGTGCTGCGCTGATGGGCCCTCAAACTCTCGCGGTCGTGAACAAGCTATTTACCGGATCTGCACGCGGACCTGCGATGGCGGTATGGTCCGCAATTCAAGGTTCTGCGACGCTGCTGGGGCCGATTATCGGTGGCGTGTTCGTCGCTCTTCTCGATTGGCGTTGGATTTTCTTTGTGAACATCCCCATCGGTCTCATATCGATCATCTGCGCCTTGCGCTTCATTCCGCGCTTCTCCGGGAACAACCACAAGTTCGATGTCATCGGGATCGCTCTCTCGACTGTGGGACTGGCCATGCTTGTATTAACGATACAGCAGGGGACAGCAATGAGTACTCCCACCCTCTGGACATTGCTTGCCGGGGCGGTTGTTATTCTAGTACTTTTTATACGATCGCAGAGAAATCGGAGCGAGCCTCTGGTTCCATTAACTTTGTTCAATGGTCGGGATTTCAGTTTGTCTATTGCGGCCCTCATCCTTTCTTCGCTGGCCGTTAATGCGCAGCTCATCCCGGTCATGTATTACCTTCAGAGAGTAATCGGCATGTCAGCTCTTACTGCCGCATTGACCTCAATATCAATGCCAGCCGCAACAGTTGTTTTGGCACGCTTTGTCGGAAAGGCGATCTCCAAGTTTCATCCGACAGCTATCCTGCTTCCGGCATTTTTTCTAGCAGCGATCGGTGCTAGTATTCTTCAGATGGCCATGGCGCCGGATCGGAGCACAATACTCGTGACGATAGGATACGGAATTTTCGGTATTGGGGTTGCATTCATTTGGCCACCACTGGCGACATATTCTCTCCGCGGAGTTCCTCCTACAGAGCATGGGGCGGCCTCGGGAATATTCAACACAATGCGAATCGTCGGCGGCGTCATCGGGATGGCTATCATGAGCGCAGTCATCGAATTTCGGCTGCGACTTATAGGTAATTCTATTGACATTACGGAGGGTAGCACATCGACAGTTATTCCACCCGGTGAGTACCGTGCAAACTATTTAAGCGCCCTTGCCACAGCATCGTGGCTTCCCGTCGCAGCATTCACTATTGGCGCTATTCTTTGCGTGGGTTATGCAATTGGATCACCGCACAGCAGAACGACAAACGTCTGACGTCCATCAAGCGCGCAGGCCCAGGTCGCGCATGCGCCCGGTGGCCCCCTGCGACAGAACCTCGTGCAGCCCCGCCGCATCGACTCCGCCGCCCAGGAGCTCGGGATACACCGACAGCACCCGCTGAAGAGTGCCGATCTCCTCCCCCACGACCCGCCGCCCCCACAGGCCGAGCCGGGCGGCGAGCTGGGGGTCCGCGGCAATGTCATCGACAAGCTCCGCGGCCGTCACGGCGTCGAAGCGGTCGGCCTCGAGCACGTCGAGCACCGCGGTGCGCAGCGGTTCGTCCAGTCCCCCGACCAGCGCCTTGGAGAAGTCCAGGAGCAGCCCGAACGCGAGGTAGGTCTTGATCAGGCGCTCCGCCCAGTCCGACGGCCGCAGGCGCTCATCGAGGTCCCCCAGCGACCCGATGAAGCGCTCGGCGCCGACGCAGGCATCGACTCCGGCGTCGGCGCCGAGCGCGCTCACGGCGTCGAAAGCGGCGACGCGCTCGGCGCTCATCCGCAGCAGTTCCACCCGCGGCTCCATGGAGGGGGCCTTGTCGGCGTCCTTGGCGTAGCGCGTGCAGGCGATGGTGCAGGCGAAGGCGACCATGCCCAGAACGGATTGCACGTGAGAGGCGGGCTGAGGGTCGGACGATGACGGCTGGGAGAGACTCGAGGCGCTCATGAGGACAAGCGTAGGCGCGGGCGCAGACGGCCGCAGATGAGGGCGGATGGGCGCAGCCGGACGCGGATCAGGGCAGACGGTCGCAGCCGTCGTGGGCGCGCACGGTCGCGCACGGCCGCACCCGCCCCTCTTCCCACCCTTCTCCGAGAACCTTCTGAACGCCTCCCGAGAGGCGCACGAGGGAATCCTGAGGCGATGCGGCGCGTGAGTTCGCCCACCACGACGGCGGTCGGCCCACCGTCGCGGCAGCGCGTCACGCCCCGAGGGGCTAGCCTGGCAGGGTCCACGGTTGCCCGGTCGTCTCGCAGCCCTGGTCCCGCGGGCCTGCCGGCCTGCAGCGGGACATGATTCACGATCGGCTGCCACACCGCGACCGCGAAGCGCCGGCGCGCCGGGCCTGAGCCCGCGAGCGCCCGGCGGATTCACTTCGTGCGCGCCCGGCGGGTCCAGCCGCACCGGTGCGCGCGAGGAGCGCGGTCCGACCGGAAGGAGCGTCGTGACCGACGACAGCACCACCGCCTCGGGCGAGCCCGGGGCACCCGCCGCGCGGGCAGTCCAAGATGCCCAGGAGGCCCATGAAGAGGCCCATCAGGAGGCCCATGACGCCGATGCCTCCGGCATCCTGCACACCGCCGGCGCCCACGCCCCCGTCCTGGACGAGGCCACCCCCGACATCACGGATGAGGGCGACGCCGCCGATCTGACCAAGAAGACCTTCGCCGACCTCGGGGTGGAGCCCGAGCTCTGCGCCGCCCTGGCCGGGCACGGCATCACCCACCCCTTCCCCATCCAGGCGCTGGCTCTGCCCGTGGCGCTGGGCGGGCAGGACATCATCGGCCAGGCCAAGACCGGCACCGGCAAGACGCTCGGCTTCGCCCTGCCCCTGCTCATGGACACCCTGGGTCCGGGCGAGGACGGCTGGGACGAGGACCCGGCGTCGGGTTCTCCGCAGGCGCTCATCGTCCTGCCGACGCGCGAGCTGGCCAAGCAGGTCGCCGAGGAGCTGACCATGGCGGCCGCCAAGCGCACCGTGCGCATCGTCCAGGTCTACGGCGGGCGCGCCTACGAGCCGCAGATCGAGGCCCTGTCCAAGGGCGCCGAGGTCGTCGTGGGCACACCCGGTCGCCTCATCGACCTCATGGACCGCGGTGTGCTGGACCTGGCCCACGTGACCACGGTGGTCCTCGACGAGGCCGACGAGATGCTGGATCTGGGATTCCTGCCCGACGTCGAGAAGATCCTGGCCCGCACGCGCACCGACCGTCAGACCATGCTGTTCAGCGCCACCATGCCCGGGGCCGTCGTGGCCCTGGCCCGGCGCTACATGAGCAAGCCAACGCATATCCGCGCCCAGGACCCCGGCGACGAGGGCATGACCGTCACGACCGTCCAGCAGGTCGTCTACCGCACCCACGCCCTGAACAAGGTCGAGGTCGTCTCCCGGATCCTTCAGGCCGCCGGTCGCGGACGCACCATCATCTTCGCGCGCACCAAGCGCACCTGCGCGCGCGTCGCCGAGGACCTGGCCGCCCGCGGATTCGCCACGGCCGCCCTGCACGGGGATCTGGGGCAGGGGGCGCGCGAGCAAGCGCTGCGGGCCTTCCGCAACGGCAAGGTCGATGTGCTGGTGGCCACCGACGTCGCGGCGCGCGGCATCGACGTCGACGACGTCACCCACGTCATCAACTACCAGTGCCCCGAGGACGAGAAGATCTACGTCCACCGCATCGGCCGCACCGGCCGCGCGGGGCAGTCGGGCACGGCGGTCACCTTCGTGGACTGGGACGACACCCCGCGGTGGCGGATGATCACCAAGGCCCTGGGACTGCCGGTCGAGGAGCCGGTGGAGACCTACCACACCAGCGATCACCTCTACTCCGACCTGCGCATCGCCCGCGAGGTCACCGGCACCCTGCCCCGCTCCCAGCGCACCCTGGCCGGGCTGGATGCGGAGAAGATCGAGGATCTGGGCGAGACCGGCAGGCGCGAGCAGCGCGGCTCCCGGGGCTCGCGGAGCTCACAAGGCTCGTGGGGTTCGCGCTCCGGGCGCGAGCGCGGCCGGGGGGCGCGCTCGGGCGGGCGCGGCAGGCGCAGTGCACGCTCCTCCGACGCGGGCCGCGAGCGCCGCGGCGGGCGCGAGAACCGCAGCGACGCCGCATCGTCGGACAGGCCCCGGCGCCCGCGCAATCGCAAACGCACCCGCGGCGGCAAGCCCATCCCGCCCGCTGAGGACTGACGAGAGAGACATTCTCGAACGAGATCGACTTTTTGGGACGAGATCGACGGTGGCGCCGTCGATCTCGTCCCAAAATGTCTCTCTCGATGACCTAATCTACCGGCGCGCAGAGGGCCGCAACGGGCGAAGCGCAGAGCGCTAGAGCACAGCCGCGATATAGGCCAGCACGCCGTCGGCGATCATCTGCACCGCGATCGCCGCGAGCAGCAGGCCGAAGATCCGGGTCAGAACGCGGATCGCGGAGTCCCCCAGGAAGCGGTGGAGCGCCACGGAGAAGCGCAGGGTGAGCCAGATGACCACGTGAGTGGCGATCATGGCCGCCGTCACCGACGTCCACCCCGCGACCGGACTCGCGGCGGACTCGACCGCCACCATGGCCGCGACAATGGCTCCGGGACCGGCCAGCAGGGGCGTGCCCAGGGGCACCAGCGCCGCATTGGTGGTCACCGCATCCGGGTCGGGGCTCTCGTCCGCCTTGTCGGTGAGCAGCTCGAGGGCCACGAGCAGCAGGAGCAGACCGCCGGAGGTCTGCAGGGCCGGCACGGAGATGCCCAGGAACTTCAGGATGTAGCGCCCGAAGATCGCGAAGATCAGGATCACCGCCAGGGAGACCAGGGTGGCCTCGCGGGCTGAGCGCTTGCGCTCCTCATGGTTCTGGCGGCTGGTCAGCGACAGGAAGATGGGGATGGCCCCGAGCGGGTCCTGGATGACGAGCACCGTCGTGAAGGAGGTGGCGAACAGGTTGAGGTTGAAGAACGAATCGAGCATGGGCGTATGGGTGCGGGCTGTCTGTCTAGTTGAGGGGCGGGTGACAACGGGTCGCCGGCCAGAGGGTCAGGCGGTGTTCAGGCGGTGATGAGGGGCAGAGCGCCTTCGTCGACAATACGGTCGAGCAGCTCGAGGGGCATGAGATTCTCCCCCAGGCGGTTGGGCTTGCCGCTGCCATGGTAATCGGAGGACCCGGACATCCCCAGACCGAGGTCGTGGGCCAGGGTCCGGGCAGCCTGGCGATCGGCGGGGTCGTGGTCGCGGTGGTCGACTTCGAGGGCGGCCAGTCCGGCCTCGGCCATGGCGGCGAAGACCGAGTCGGGCACGAGGCGGCGCTGCCGCCGGGCGGCGCGCGGGTGCGCCGCGATGGGCACGCCTCCGGCGCTGCGCACGAGCTCGCATGCCCTCACGGGATCCAGCGCCCAGTGGCGCACGTAGTAGGGCGAGTCCGTGGCCAGTGGGCCGGCGAAGGCGGCGGAGCGATCCGGGAAGCAGCCGGACGACACGAGCGCGTCCGCAATGTGCGGGCGCCCAATGGTGACCGCCTGCGGAGCCTGCTCGACGACGTCCTGCCACGTGATCGGGTAATCGGTCGCGAGGCGATCGACCATCCGACGGGCCCGGTCGTCGCGCGAGCGCCGTGCCCGGGCGAAGGCGTCGCGCAGGGCGGCGTCCTCGGGGTCGAAGAGGTAGGCGAGCAGGTGGAGGGTGACGCCGTCGGCGGCGCAGGAGATCTCCGTGCCGCGCAGCAGGGTCACGCCGGTGGCGGGGACGGCGGCGGCCGCCTGACTCCAGCCGGTGGTCGTGTCGTGGTCGGTCAGTCCGACGACGTCGAGCCCCGCGCGGGCGGCGGCGGCCATGAGCTCTGCGGGGGTGTCGGTTCCATCCGAGCAGGCCGAATGGGTGTGGGGGTCGATGCGCACGAGCGTCAGTGTAGGGAGCGGTGCGAGAATCGGGCCATGAGCTCCGTCGACGCAGCCTCATCCGCCCAGCCCGGCTCGCCCGTCTCATCCACCCAGCCCGGCTCGCCCATCTCATCGGCCCAGCCCGCTACCGCCTATTCCCCCGGCGAGGCGGATCCGCCGGCCATCCGCTTCGGAGTCGTGGGGGCCGGATTCATCGCCTGCTGGTTCCTTCAGGCGGTCCGCACCGTACCGCGGGCCCGGGTCGTCGCCGTGACCTCGGCCCGTCCCGAGAGCGCGGCCGCCTTCGCCGCCGAGCACGGCATCGGGGCCTCGTACGCGACGCTGGAGGAGATGCTCGCCGCGGGGCGCCCGGGCGGCGCCTCACCGTTCGACGTCGTCTACATCGGCTCCCCGAACTCCCTGCACGCCTCCCAGACGATCGCCGCTCTTGAGGCGGGCTTCCACGTCCTGGTGGAGAAGCCCTTCGCGCTCGACGCCGAGCAGGCCGAGGCGATGGTCGCGGCCGCCGCACGCCACGATCGCTTCCTCATGGAGGGCTGGCTGACCGCCTTCGAACCGGGAACGGCGGCACTGCGGGAAGCGCTGCCCGCGCTGCTGAGCGACGGGCCGGGTCCGCACCGCGCGGTGCTGGTCAAGGAGCAGTACTCCAGCCGCATGGATCGCCTGCGCGCCGGGGAGCTACCCCCGGCCTTCAACCCGGCACTGGGAGGCGGCAGCCTCATGGATCTGGGCGTCTACCCGGTCTCACTGGCGGTCCATCTGTTCGGGGCGCCGAGCCGGATCACCGCCGTGGGCAGGACGCTCGAGTCGGGAGCCGACTCCCACGGCGTCGTCGTGCTCGACTACGACCGCCTCGGCGGCGCCTGCACAGGGGCAGTCGGGCCCGTGGACCTGCAGGTCGTGTGCCTGCACTCGAAGACCTCGCCCGCCGGCGCCGGCGATCACGTCAACCGCATCGCCTCCGACCACCGGGTCCTCGCCTTCGACGACTGCCAATGGCCGCGCACCATCCGGCTGACGGGGCCGGAGGGCGAGGAGGACCTGTCGGTGACCGACGACGGCGCCCCTGTGCTCGCACGTGAACTGACCGAGGTCTGCCGGCTGGTCGCCGCCGGGGCGCGGGAATCCGACCTCCACCCGCTGGCGGAGACCGTGATCACGGCCGGCGTGCTGGGACAGGCTCGCCGGCTGTGCTCCTGACGCGTATATGAAGACCGCATGGAGACCAGACCATTCGGCCCGACGCGCCGCCCGGTGGGAGGATGCGGGCATGACCGACACGAGTGAGACGAACCGCCCCTCCTCCGCCGAGGCCGGCGAGACCGCCGAGACCGCCGGGGCCGCTGGAGCCCCGCAATCCCCGGCCCCGCAGTCACCGGCCCGGACTCATGACCAGCCCCTGAGCCAGCGCGTCAACAACCGCTCCCGCCAGCCCGCCAACAGGGCCTTCCGCGAGTTCATCGGCTCGGGCTGGGGCCCCCGCCCCTCCGGCCTCCCCCCGCTCGACGACGCCGCCGGCTGGGCGGCCGGGCGCCGAGCCGCCCTGGGGGCGCGCTTCCCCGGCGAGCGCCTGGTCATTCCCGCGGGAACGCTGGTGACTCGGAACAACGACTGCGACTACCGCTTCCGCCCCCATTCGGCCTTCGCCCACATGGCCGGCACGGGGACCGATTTCGAGCCCGACGCGGTCCTGGTCCTCGAGCCGTTGACCGTGCCGGGTCAGCAGCTGGCCGAGGGCGAGCCGACGCACGAGTCCGTGCTCTACTTCCGGCCGCGCGCCTCCCGCACGAGCCAGGAGTTCTACGCCGATCCGCGCTACGGCGAGCTGTGGGTGGGGGTGCGCCCCTCCATTGAGGAGGTCGAGGCCGCCACCGGCATCCGCTGCGCCCACATCGACGTCCTCGGCGACGCCCTGGCCAAGGACGCGGGCGCGGGCGGCGTCCAGCTGCGCGTGATCTCGGAGGCCGACGCGGCGGTCACCGCACTGGTGAACCAGGTGCGTCGCAGTGTCGGCCTGGCCGAGGGCCAGGCGGCCCAGCAGACCGACGACGCGCTGGCGGAGGCGGCCAGCGAGTTGCGCCTGGTCAAGGACGCCTGGGAGATCGACCAGATGCAGAAGGCGGTCGATGCCACCAAGGCGGGCTTCGACGACCTCATCCGCTCCATTCCGCGCGCGACGGGGCACTGGCGCGGCGAGCGCGTACTGGAGGGCGCCTTCGGGGCCAAGGCCCGCGAGGAGGGCAACGGCTTGGGCTACGACACGATCGCGGCGGCCGGGGATCATGCCAACACCCTGCACTGGATCACCAATGACGGGCCCGTCCGGCCCGGCGAGCTGGTGCTGGTGGACGCCGGCGTGGAGGTCGATTCCCTCTACACGGCCGACGTGACCCGCACGATCCCGGTGGACGGTCGCTTCACCGCTCCGCAGCGCCGCGTCTACGAGGCGGTGCTCGAGGCCGCCGACGCCGCCTTCGTCCGCGCGAACGAGCCCGGCTGCCGCTTTCGGGACCTGCACGCCGCCGCCATGGAGGTCATCGCGCGCCGCCTGGAGGAGTGGGGCCTGCTGCCGGAGGGCGTGACGGCGGCCGACTCCCTGGGCCCGGAGGGTCAGTACCACCGGCGCTGGATGGTGCACGGCACGAGCCACCACCTGGGCCTGGACGTGCACGACTGCGCCCAGGCGCGCCGCGAGATGGCGATGGACGCCGAGCTCGCCCCGGGAATGATCTTCACCATCGAGCCGGGGTTGTACTTCCGGGCGGACGATCTGCGGGTTCCCGCCGAACTGCGGGGCATGGGGGTGCGGATCGAGGACGACGTCGTCATGCGCGAGGACGGTCGCGCCGAGTACCTGACCGCGGCGATCCCGCGGCGCCCCGATGATGTCGAGGCCTGGGTGAGCGGCTTGATCGAGTCATGAGCGGTTTCTGACACCTCTTGACAACATTTCGGCACCCACCGATACCATCGGTGGGTGCCGATAGTTCATGAGCTCCTGCCCACCGATGTCACCGACGACACCTCCGCCGTCCACGACGCCACCGCCCTGGCAGCAGTTCTCTCCGTTCTCGGGGACCCCACGCGCCTGGCCATCTTGTCCCACCTGCGCGGCGGCGAGCACCGCGTCGGCGAGCTCGCCGATCACCTGGGCCTGGCCCAGTCCACGGTCTCCCAGCACCTCGCCATTCTGCGCGGAGCCGGGCTCATCTCCACCCACGCCCACGGCCGCGCCCGCGTGAGCGTCCTCGAGCACGCCGACGAACTCACCGCCGTCCTGGTGGCGGCCGGGGCCCTGGCCCACGCCACGGCCACCACCGCCGGCATCGCCCCCGATGAGGGCCACGGGCCCGAGAAGTCTGAGAAGACTGAGAAGGCAGAGAGGATCGAGAAGGACCAGTGAGCACCGCCGACCACTCGCACACGGACAGTCACAGCCACTCCCCGGACACCCGCCATCACCACGCGCACACCCACGAGCACGCCCCCGATGCCCACGGCGCCCACGACCATACCGCCGGCGCCTCGCCCCGGCGGCTCGCCATCGTCCTCGCTCTGGTCGCCACGGTCCTGATCGCCGAGGTGGTCACCGGCCTGCTCACCGGCTCCCTGGCCCTGCTCGCCGACGCCGGCCACATGCTCACCGACACGATGGGGCTGGTCATCGCGCTCGCCGCCGCGCACCTGTCCACTCGTCCGCCCACGGACCGCTCGACCTGGGGCATGCGGCGCGCCGAGGTCATCGGCGCCGCCCTTCAGGCGGGCATGCTCGCCGTGGTCGGGGTGGTCGTCGGCGTGCGCGCGGTCATCGATCTGGTCGCACCCGGAGAGATCGAGGCCGACGGCATGCTGGTCATGGGCGCGATCGGCCTGGTCGCCAACATCGTCTCCATGCTCATTCTGGCCGGCGGCCGCGACTCCAGCCTCAATGCGCGCGCCGCCTTCCTGGAGGTCGTCAGCGACGCGCTCGGCTCGGTCGGCGTCATCGCGGCCGCGGGCGTCGTCGCCCTGACCGGATGGACCCGGGCCGATGCCGTCGCCTCGCTCATCATCGTCGCCCTCATCGTCCCGCGGGCGACGAGCCTGCTGCGCTCAGCCGGACACGTCCTGATGGACTTCACGCCGGAGGCGCTCGACCTGGCCGAGGTGCGCCGCCACGTCCTCGAGGTGAACCACGTCGAGGAGGTTCACGACCTGCACGCCTGGACGGTCGCCTCCAACCTGCCGGTCCTGACCGCCCATGTCGTCGTGCGCGACGAGTGCCTGCGCGACGGGCACTCCGAGGGGATCCTGGACTCGCTGCAGGCCTGCGTCGCCGAGCACTTCCCGATCCCCATCGAGCACGCCACCTTCCAGCTCGAGCCCGCCGCGCACCGGGAGCACGAGCACGCCTGCTGAGCAAGCGGGACGGCGCAGCGGACACGCATCAGCTGGTGCGGTAGCGCCTGCGCGTGGGCGCGGGAACGTGGACGCTCTCGGTGCGCCCCTCCCCCTCGAGGTGCTCGCGGGCGAAGGCCAGGGCGCTGGCCAGGCCCTCGCGACGCTCAGCGGCCTTCATGGAGCCGGCCTTGACCTCGACGACGACCTGGCCGCCGCGCTCCTCGAAGCCGGTGTCCGCCAGATGCGACAGGACTCCGGCGCAGTCCTGATCGCCCTGCCCGGGCAGGAGATGGTCGTCCCGGAAGCCGGGCACGCCGTCGGTCAGATGGAGGTGGCGCAGGGTGGGGCCGAGCGCACGGGCCATGGCCAGGGCGTCCGATCCCGAGGTGGCCGCGTGGGAGATGTCCAGGGTGACCGAGTGATAGCCCTGGCCCACCGGGTCCCAGGTCGGGGAATATGCCTGGAACTCCCTCGACGAGCGGGAATCGCGGGAGCGCCAGGTGAACATGTTCTCCACGCACAGGTGCATGCCGGTGGTCGTCTCCCGCAGGGCCACCCCGGCGACGAAGCTGCGCGCGTAGCGGGTCTGCCAGAAGAAGGGCGGGTGAAGAACGACGTTGGGCGCGCCCAGGGCGAAGGCCAGCTCGATGGAGCGGTCGATCTTGTCCCAGGGGTCGACGCCGAAGACCCCGCGGGTGAGCAGCAGCGTGGGAGCGTGCACGGCCAGAACCGGCTGCCCGTGGCGCTCGGACAGTGCGGACAGGATCCGGGAGTCCTGGGTGGCGCGCTCGGACCACACCATGACCTCGACGCCGTCGTAGCCGAGCTCGGAGGCGAGCGCGAAGGTGTTCTCGACGCCCGAGGGCATGAGGGAGGCGCTGGACAGGCCCACAGGGATGCTCATGCCCGGCCGTCTCCGGATCCGTTCCTCCGGCCCTCATCGGACGCCGGCCGCAGGTAGGGGTCGAAGTCCTCACGCGGCTCGCGGTCCTGGCCCGGCCGGCCCGGCTCACGCGGCGGGCTCGGCTCGCGATCCTCGCTCGGCTCACGGTCCTCGCGCGGCTCGCGCGCCTCCGGCACCCCGCCCGGCTGCGCGGACTGGTCGTCCCCGGGCTCAGCCGGGCCGGAGGAGCCTGAGTAGTCAGCGGGGTCGACGCCCTCGGGCACGCGGACGCCGTAACGCGGACGCTCATCGGGACGCGATCCGAACGCCGTGGGGCCGCCGCGCGTCTGCTCCCGGGCGACCCGGCGCTCCTCGGCGCGGCGCGCCGCGTCCCCGCCCCGCGAGAGGTTGCCGGGCACATCGGCGAGGGCCTGCGCCGCCTCCGCGGCCCGGTCCGCGGCGATGATCGAGTAGCGCGAGGCGACGACCTGGCTCACCGAGGTGAAATCGCGCCGACCGCGGGTCAGCGCGTAGGAGCCGACCTGGAACACGATCCCCCACACCACTCCCAGGAGCACCGCCGTCACCATGCTCATGCTGCCGGCCGCGTCATTGCCCACCAGACTCATCATCGCGCCGAAGAACAGGCCTATCCACAGCCCCGAGCCGGCCCCGGAGGCCACCGCCCGCCCCCAGCTCATGCGGCCGGTGATCCGTTCCACCTGCCGCAGATCGGTGCCGATGATGGTGAGGCACTGCACGGGGAAGCCGTCGTCGGACAGGGAATCGACGGCGTGCTGGGCCTCGGCGTAGCTGGCGAAGGAGGCCACCTCGTCGCCCCTGGGCATCACACCGCCCCGGGTCGAGAGCGCGGGTCGCGCGGAGAACTGACTCATGGCTCCATAGTCCCACGCCGCCCCGCGCCACGCGCCCGCCCGGGGCCCGATACCGGCTCATCACGCCCAGGGCGCATTATCCTGTGCCCGTGGAGAGCACCAGGACGCGCACTGTCTCAAGGGTCTTCGTCGCCCGCCTCGTGGGCACGACCGTCTTCGACCCCCTCGGGGATCCGGTGGGCAAGGTCCACGACGTCATCGTCCTGATCCAGCTGCGCGGGGAGACGCGGGCGGTGGGCCTGGTCATCGAGGTGCCCGGGCGCCGTCGCGTCTTCCTGCCGCTGTCGCGGGTCACCGCCATCGAGCCGGGCGCGGTCATCACCACCGGACTGGTCAACATCCGCCGCTTCGAGCAGCGCCATGTCGAGACGCTCGTCGTGGGCGAGCTGCTCGACCGCGTAGTCACCATGCGCGACGGCACCGGATCCGTCACCGTGCGCGATGTCGCCATTGAGCGGGACCGCGGCATGGACTGGAAGGTGACGCGCCTGTTCGTCCAGCGCAGCGCCTCCGGCCCCCTGGGCCTGCGCCGAGGCGAGACCTTCATGGTGCGCCCCGAGGAGGTCACGGGCCTGGCGGGCAGCACCGACCAGCAGGGGGCGACCGCGCTGCTGGCCACCATGGAGGACCTCAAGCCCGCCGACCTGGCCGATGTGCTGTCGGACCTGCCCCTGTCCCGTCAGATCGAGGTGGCCGCCGAGCTGTCCGACGAGCGCCTGGCCGACGCCGTCGAGGAGCTGTCCACCGACGACGCCGTCGCCCTGCTGTCGGGCCTGGACGCCTCCCGCGCCGCCGACGTCCTGGACGCCATGCAGCCGGACGACGCCGCCGACCTGGTCTCTGACCTCCCCCAGCCGAAGGCCACCGAGCTGCTCGAACTGATGCAGCCCGAGGAGGCCGAGGACGTGCGCCGCCTCATGCGGTACGACGAGTACACCGCCGGGGGCCTGATGACCACCGAGCCGATCATCCTGCCTCCGGAGGCCAATGTGGCGACCTTCCTGGCGCAGGCGCGCAAGGCCGAGGTCCAGCCGGCGCTCGGGGCGATCGCCTTCGTGTGCCGCCCTCCGCTGGAGTCCCCGACGGGCCAGTTCCTGGGGATGGTCCACTTCCAGCGGGCTCTGCGCGAGCGCCCGCAGCGCCTGCTCGGCTCCATCCTCGACAAGGCCCTCGACCCGGTCAACGCCGATGACTCGATCGGCACGGTCACCCGGCTCCTGGCCACCTACAACCTCACCGCCCTGCCGGTTCTGGATCAGGCCGGCAGGCTGCTCGGGGCCGTGTCCGTCGACGACGTCCTGGACCATCTCATGCCCGACGACTGGCGCGAGGCCGACGAGGCCGTCACCGACGAGATGATCGAGAGGAACGCCAATGCCTGACCAGCTCGACCAGCCGGTGACCCGGTCCCGCTCGCGGTGGATGCGCTGGTTCCGGCCGGGATCCTCGCGCTCCGACGGCTTCGGGCGCTTCGCCGAGGCCACGGCCCGGTTCATGGGCTCGCCGAAGTTCGTCCTCTACATGACGGTGTTCGTGGTGGCGTGGATCGCGGCGAACATGCTCCTGGTGAAGATCAATGAGGGGGCCGCCTGGGACCCCTACCCCTTCATCCTACTCAACCTGGCCTTCTCCACCCAGGCGTCCTACTCGGCGCCTCTGATCCTGCTGGCCCAGAACCGGCAGGACGACCGCGACCGCGTCACCGCCGAGCAGGACCGCCAGCGCGCCCAGCGCAACCTGGAGGACACCGAGTTCCTCACCCGCGAGATAGCCTCGCTGCGCCTGGCCATGAACGATGTCGCCACCCGCGACTTCGTGCGCTCCGAGTTGCGCGACCTGCTGGAGGAGCTGCTCACCGAGGAGCGCCGCTCGCGCGAGGAGATCGTCGGCGAGATCGTGGAGGAGCTCTCCGAGGAGACCGACGAGCCGGAGTCGCACTCGTCACGGTCGTCGCACTCGTCGCACCCGCACTCGACGCGGCCTCAGGGCGGCTAGCGCTCGAGGCTCGCGATCGCGTCCGTGACCGTCTGCGCGTAGAGCTCGGCGCCCGCCGGCTGGGGGTGGACCTGATCGTCCACCAGGAGGTCGGGGTGTCCGGAGACGGCGGCGTGCCAGTCCGCCACCGCGACCTGATCGGGATGGTCCTGCGCGAAGGCGTGCAGCGCCTCGTTGGCCGGCGGGATCCAGGTCGTGCGCGCGGGGCCGTAGCCGGTGACGAGAACGAGCCTGCGGTCGGCCCCGAGGTAATCCAGGATCGAGTCGAGCTGGTCCGTCTCGATCGGGCCGTTAGTGGCCAGGGCGACGACGACGCAGGGCCTGGCGCCGGCGGCGTCGAGGTCTTGGAGCGTGGGAACGGCGGCGTACACGGACCGCGAGACCTCGGCGTTGATGGAGATCCCCGGCAGGCTCGCCTCCAGGCTCGGCGCCGCGGCGACCGTCACGGAGTCGCCGATGACGGTGACCTCCGCGCCGGTGAATGGGCTCGCGCTCTCAGAGGAGGCGGCATCGGAGGCGCCCGATGCCGGGTCGGAGGCCGCATCCGCGGCCGGAGTGCCGAGGGCCTCGCCCCCGGCCGCAATCGCCTGCTGGGCCGTGGATTGGCCGGGCTGGGAGGAGAAGGCGAGAACGATGAGGAGGACGACGGCGGTGAGCCCTCCCCCCAGTGGGACGATCTGAGGCGGCCGCAGCTGTACGGCCCGTCGCAGCCAGCTGATCAGGCCGTCGCGCCGCACGGGGGTCTCGATGTAGACGTAGGACAGCTCGGTGGCGCACAGCGTCAGCCCCAGGACGCCGAGCGCCACCACCCAGGGGCTGACCGTCGGCGGAATGGCGTAGAAGGCCAGGACCCCCAGGGGCCAGTGCCACAGGTACAGCCCGTAGGAGCGCGAGCCCACCCATTGCAGCGGCCCGGCCTGCAGCAGGCGCGACAATCGCTGCGCCGGCCCGGCGGCGAGAGCGACCTCACCGGTGAGGGCCTGCACGACGGCGAGGGCGCACACGGACGCGATGATGAGCGCGGGCACGGGCCCGAGGCCGCCGGGCTGCGCCATGGCGTCCCCGTCGGAGACGCAGGCCACGATGAGCAGACCGGCCAGGCCCGCCCATCCCAGCAGCCCCCGCGCCCGGCGCAGCTCGGGGCGCTGAGGGGTCAGGGTCAGCCCCTCCGTCGCGCGCCCGTGCCACAGGGCCAGGGCGGAGCCCATCATGAGCCCGAAGGCGTGGGTGTCGGTTCCCATGTAGACGCGCGAGGAGGACTCCCCCTGCCCCATGAGGTGCAGCGCCCAGGCGGCCGAGGCCACCGAGAGCCCCAGGGCGAGGGCGGCGAACCTGCGCCGCGTCCACGACGGGCCCCGCGACAGGAAGGCGACGATGACCAGCGGCCACAGGAGATAGAACTGCTCCTCCACCGCCAGCGACCACACGTTGGTCAGCAGGAGGGGCTGAGTCTGGTCGAAGTAGGACGATCCGCCGATGATCTCCGCCCAGTTGTAGACCAGCAGGATCGAGCTGAGGACCTGGCGCCGCACGGCCAGCAGGGCATCGCCCCCTATGCAGGCGGCCAGGGCCACGACCACGGCTACGGCGGCGACGAGTGCGGGCACGATACGGCGCAGGCGCCTGATCCAGAAGCGCCTGAGGTCGATGCGCCCCGTGCGGCGCTGCTCGAGGAGCAGAAGACTGGTGATGAGGAATCCCGAGATGACGAAGAAGGCATCGACCCCCACCATCCCGCCGGGAAGGACCCCGGGAATGAGGTGGTAGACGAGGACGAGGGCGACCGCGATGGCCCGCAGCCCATCAAGGCCGCCGATCCGGCCGATCCGGCCCCGTTGAGATGCGGGTGTTGGGTTGGTGGAGCGCTGCGTCGAAGTCATGCGCTTCTCTTTCCGACTCGCAGGAGGGGATGTCATCCGCACATGGCGGCCGATCCAGGTTACGCTGTCGTTATCCCGGCAGGCCCTCGGGACACGAGAACCGAACCGTTTCAACGTGCTGTGCACCACGACGGTTCCTGCACGGACGCACTTAGGATGGCGTCATGTCCGCACCTACCGAAGACGCAGTTCGCGAGGCTCTCGGTCGAGTCATCGATCCTGAGCTCCACCGCTCGATCACCGATCTCGGCATGGTCGAATCGGTCGAGATCAGCGAATCGGGCGCCGTGAGCGTCGGCGTTCTGCTGACCGTGGCCGGCTGCCCCCTGAAGGACACGATCACGGAGGACACGCGTCGCGAGGTCGGCGGGGTCGAGGGCGTCACCGAGGTGAGCGTGCACCTGGGCGTCATGACCGACGAGCAGAAGGCCGAGCTGCGCACTCGGCTGCGCGGCGGCGCCGCGGAACCGGTCATCCCCTTCACCCAGCCGGGCAGTCTCACGCGCGTGTACGCGGTGACCTCCGGCAAGGGCGGGGTGGGCAAGTCCTCGGTGACCGCCAACCTCGCGGCGGCCATGGCGGCCCAGGGCCTGAGCGTGGGCGTCGTCGACGCCGACATCTACGGCTTCTCCATCCCCCGCATGCTGGGCGTGGAGCGGGTCCCCACCCAGCTGGACGGCATGATCGTCCCGCCGGTGGCCTACGGGGTGAAGGTCATCTCCATCGGGATGTTCGTGGAGTCCAGGCAGCCGGTCATCTGGCGCGGCCCGATGCTCCACCGGGCGGTCCAGCAGTTCCTCTCCGACGTCTTCTGGGGAGATCTGGACGTCCTCCTGCTCGATCTGCCACCCGGCACCGGGGACGTGACGATCTCCGTGGCTCAGCTCCTGCCGAACGCCGAGATCCTGGTGGTGACCACTCCGCAGACGGCTGCGGCCGAGGTCGCCGAGCGCACCGGGCTCATCGCCACTCAGACCAATCAGAAGGTCGTCGGCGTCATCGAGAACATGTCCTACATGCCGCAGGCCGATGGCTCGCGCCTGGAGATCTTCGGCTCCGGCGGCGGCCGGACGGTCAGCGACTCGCTGACCCGGACGCTGGGATACGAGGTGCCGCTCCTGGCCCAACTGCCCCTGGATATCCGTCTGCGAGAGGGATCCGACGTCGGCGCGCCCGCGACGGTGGCGCAGGACGGCGAGCCCGCCGCGGACGCCCCGGCGGCCGCGGAGCTGGTGGACGTGGCCCGCAGGCTCGTGCACCGCTCCCGCGGGCTGGCGGGTCGGCGGCTGAGCCTCAACGTGGCGAACTGAGCGGAGGACTGCGCGGAACCGACTGGCTGCGGCGCTGTCCTGTCGATCGCCCACGGCTGATGTAGTTCAGCGGTTCAGGCGCCGACCGAGGAATCCTAGGAATCAGAGGGATCGGCGGCCATCACGACCTCGGGCGCCTCGGCAGCCTCTGCGCGTGTACGGGCGGCGGCGTTGGCCGCGCGCACGATCTCTCGCGGGGACACCGGCCGCACCCGGCGGATCGGCCGGATCGCCTCCCCGGCCTCCTCGATCTCATTGATCTCATCGACCAGGCTCGAGGGGATCGGAGTCGGGGCCTCAGCGGGCTCATCCAGCTCAACCGGCTCGACGTCAAGCTCGGCATCCTGAGCATCTTCAGCATCCTGAGCATCCCCGGCAACCTCTACAGCCTCATCCGGCTCGACCGGCTCGGCGTCAGCCTCAACAGCCTCATCGGCAGCCTCAACCGACTCGACCGGCTCGGCGTCAGCCTCAACAGCCTGCGCCTCCCCGGCAGTCTCAACCGACTCGACCGGCTCGGTGTCAGCCTCAGGCTGCGCCCGGCGCTCCTCGCGAGCCTGCTCGGCCCTGTCGTCGATCATCCGGCTCAGGGACTTCTTCGAGCGGGAGGCGGCCTCGGTCTTAACGGCATCGGAGGCCGCGTCCCTGGCATCCTTGGCGACCGACTGGATCGGATTGGCAAGGTCCTTGCGGATGGCGTCGAGGTCCTCCCCCAGGGCGTCGCGCACGATCTTGCGCGGGTCGTAGTTGCGCGGATCGAGGTCGGACAGATTGAGGTCCGCGAGCTCCGGGCCGACCTCCTCGGCGATCTGCTCCTTGGCGTCGTCCAGGAATACCCTGAGCCGCCGCACGGCCTGAGTCAGCTTGCGGGTGTACTCGGGCAGACGCTGAGGCCCGATGACGATGACCGCCACCAGGATGATGACGAGGAATTCGGAACCTGAGACGCCTAGCACGCCAACAGTATAGGGACCAAGCGCGGGACCCGATCACCATGCGGGACGTGCGCCGTCGCACCCCGGAGGCATGCGCATCGCCAGTGGCGATACCGTTGATCCGCCCACAACCTGGAACAATGAGTGTGTTCGCCCGCGCCGCCCCTCAGGGCCGTGCACGGGCAGATCCGATCCCACGCGACCACCGGTCGCAGCACGGAAGGTGGAACGGTGAGTGCCGACAAGACCTTGAGCTGGTCCTACACCGAGGAGTTCCCCAGCGAGGACGAGCAGATCGCCGACGCCCGGCTGCGCGGCATCGAGCTCGGCATCGCCCCCGTCTCCTCAGCCACGGGCGCCGCCCTGAAGATGCTCGCGGCCGCCGTGGCGGCGAAGTCCGTGGCGGAGGTCGGCACCGGCACCGGGGTCTCGGGGCTGTGCCTGCTCGGCGGAATGGGTTCGGACGGGGTGCTGACCACCATCGACGTCGAGCCCGAGCTCCAGCGCGAGGCGCGCAGGGCCTTCGACGCCGCGGGATATCCGGGAGCGCGCACGCGGATCATCCGGGGCAGGGCCTCCGACGTCATGCCCCGCATGGCGGCCCGCTCCTACGACATGGTCGTGCTCGACATCGATCCGGAGGAGTCGATCAAGCTGGCCGGGCCGGCACTGCGCATGCTGCGCGTCGGCGGCGTCCTGGCCATCACCCGGGCCCTGTGGAACGATCACGTGGCCGATCCCGCTCGACGCGACCCCGCCACGGTCGCGGCACGCGAGCTGGGCAAGTCCCTGCGCGATCACGACGGTCTTCTCGTGTCGCTCCTGCCGGTCGGCGATGGACTGCTGGTGGCCGTCCGCCAGGCCTGACGGGCCTGAAATGACCTGAATGACCTGAATGAAGCGGTGCAGGAATAGCACAAGGACCGGGCCCTCGGGGACCCGGTCCTCGTCGTTACTTACTGCGGCAGGCGCCGCATACTATTGAAGAGATCTGAGCAGGTCTGAGGAAGTCTGAGCCGATCTGTGCGGGTCTGTGCGGATCGAGAATCAGTACTTCACGGAGGCCAGCGCCTCCTGGAGATCCTTGATCTCATCGGGCGTGATCTCAACAACCAGACGGCCACCACCCTCCAGCGGCACGCGCATGATGATCGAGCGGCCTTCCTTGACGACTTCTAGCGGCCCGTCACCAGTCCTGGGCTTCATGGCAGCCATGAGCTCCCCTTTCAGTGCTGTATCGCGGATTCATCACCGCACTGCCCAGCCCATTCTACGGCACGAGGACGCCGATCCTCAGATAAACGTGGTTAAGTCCACGAAGGCTCAACTATGCTCCGCTCCTGGGTTCCGCCCCGCCGGCCCGCAGCCGCCGCGCGCCGTCGACCACGTAGTCGACGGCCTCCTGCGCCGTGTCGACGACGGGGAGCAGATCGACGTCCCCGGGCGAGATCGTCCCGGAGTCCACCAGGGTGCCGCGGATCCAATCCACCAGCCCGCGCCAGTAGTCGGAGCCCACCAGCACGATCGGGAAGGAGGAGACCTTGCCCGTCTGGACGAGGGTCACGGCCTCGAAGAGCTCGTCGAGCGTGCCCATTCCCCCGGGCATGACGACGAAGCCGTCGGAGTACTTCAGGAACATCGTCTTGCGGGCGAAGAAGTACCGGAAGTTGACGCCCAGGTCGACGTACTCGTTCATGCCCTGCTCGTGAGGCAGTTCGATGCCGAGGCCCACCGAGACGCCGCCCGCGTCATGGGCGCCCTTGTTGGCCGCCTCCATCATCCCGGGGCCTCCGCCGGTGATGACGCCGTAGCCGCTGCGCGCCAGACCCGCCCCGATCTGCTGGGCCAGGGCGTAGGCGGGGTCGTCCGCGGCAGTGCGCGCCGAGCCGAACACGCTGATCGCCGGCCCCAGTTCGGCCAGCGCCCCGAAGCCCTCGACGAACTCGGACTGGATGCGCAGCACGCGCCACGGGTCGGCGTGCAGCCATTCGGCATCGCCGCGGTGGTCCAGCAGACGCGCGTCGGTGGTCCGGACGGGGATCTGGGTCCCGCGCAGCATCACGGGCCCTCTGCGGTAGGTCTGGCGTGTCATGGGGGAATGATCTCATCACGGCCGGTCGGGCCGTCGGACCGTCAGGCCAGCCATGCGCGCAGGATCTGCGCGACGGCCTCGATCTGGGCCACGGGGCAGTGCTCGTCATCGGTGTGGCACAGCATCGGGTCGCCCGGGCCGAGGTTGACCGCGGGGATGCCGGCCGCGGAGAAGCGGGCGACGTCGGTCCAGCCGTACTTGGGCCCGACGGCGCCCCCGCGCTCGCGCACCAGCTCGATGAGCTCACGGGCCATCGGGGAATCGAGTCCCGGGCGCGCGGCCGGGCTCAGGTCGTCCAGCTCGACATCGACCCGCCCGGTGCCGGCGTCGATGACCGGGTCGGTCTCCTCACCGACGGGATCGAGCCCTGCCAGCACGCGTTTGGCCCAGGCCAGGGCCTCTTCGGCCGTCAGGTCGGGTGCGAAGCGGTAGTTGACCGTGACGCGGCAGTGGTCGGGGATCGTGTTGGTCGCCGTGCCCCCTTCGATGAGGACGACGCTGAAGGACTCCCGGTAGGCCAGGCCATCGACCTCCACAGTCCTCACCGGGGCGGCCTTGACCCGCTCGATGAGGGTGGAGGCGGCATGGATCGCGTTGACGCCGCGCCAGGCCCGGCCCGAGTGGGCCGCCCGACCCGGCACGTCCAGGATGAGGCGCAGGGTGCCGTTGCATCCGCCCTCGACGCCCGCGCCGGTGGGCTCGCCGAGAATCGCCAGGTCCGCCTCGAACCAGTCGGGGTGGGCCGCGAGCGCCCGACCGAGCCCGTTGCGCTCGCCGACGACCTCCTCGTTGTCGTAGAAGACCCAGGTGACATCGCGGCGCGGAGCGGTCAGGGTCGCGGCCAGCTGCAGGCCCACCGCGATACCGCCCTTCATATCGACGCTGCCGCGCCCCCACACGACCGTCTGCCCGCCCTGCCCGTCTTGAGCGCCCGTGCCGCCCAGGTCCTCCAGGCTCTCGAGGCTCTCAAGGTTCTCATGGCTCTCGATACGGCCCGGGACGTTGTCGGTGCGGGGCGAGATGGGGACGGTGTCCAGGTGGCCGGCGACGACGACTCGCTCACGACGCCCCAGGCGAGTGCGGGCGACGACGGTGTTGCCGTGCCGCAGAACCTCCAGGTGCGTATGCGCCGCCAGGGCGGCCTGGACGGCGTCGGCCAGCGGGGCCTCCGCCCCGGAGACGCTCGGGGCAGACACCAGGGCGAGGGTGAGGGCGCCGAGATCGCCGTTCAGATCGGGCAGCACGACCGGCGCCGCGACCGGGGCCGGGACCTGGCCGCCGGGCGGCGGGGGTGAGGAGGCGGTGTCGCTCATGGGCCCAGGGTACGGCCGAGTCGGGAGTGAGGACCCGCCGGCGTCATTGGCTACCTCACGTTCTTGTGTTGGGAACCACTGGTGAGGGCTGTCATTGTCACGGTTCGGAACGGGCGGCTCGCGGTAGCGTCGAAGTCATGACCCGCCCGGATCGCTCTCTCGACACCGTTGCCGTGACTGCCTGGATCAATGAGGACCCCGACCCCGCCACCCGCGAAGAGCTGACCGCTCTGCTGACCGCCCACGAGGCCGGCGACGATGAGGCCGCCGCAGCCCTGACCGACGCCTTCTCGGACACCCTGACGCTCGGTGCCGACGGCCTGCGCGGCCCTCTGGGAGCGGGGCCGAACCGGATGAATCGCGCCGTCGTCATCCGCGCCGCTGCCGGCCTGGCGGCTTATCTGCGCGAAACCCTCGGCGAGGGTTTCACCGTCGTGATCGGTTACGACGCTCGCCGCCACTCGGGCGTCTTCGCCCGCGACACGGCCTCCGTCATCACCGGCGCGGGGGGCCGCGCCGTCCTGTTCGACCGCCCCTGCCCCACCCCGACCCTCGCCTTCGCGCTCAGGCGCCTCGAGGCCGACGCCGCGGTCATGGTGGCGGCCTCCCGCACCCCGCCCCAGATCAACGGATTCACGATCTACCTGGGCGGGCGCGCCGTGACCGGCCCGGGGCAGGGCGCGCAGATCGCGCCGCCCTACGAGTCCGCGATCGCCGAGCGCATCGAGGCGGTCGGCGACCCGGCCGGGATACCTGAGATACCCGGGATACCGATGCCCGATTCCGGCTGGGAGACCCTGGGCGAGGAGATCATCGAGGACTACACCGCGACTGCGGCGAAGGCGGCGCGGATGCGCGCCGCCGCCCCCCTCAAGATCGTCCTGACCGCCCTGCACGGAGTGGGCGGGCGGATCTGCCGCGACGCGCTGGGCCGCGTGGGCCTGGACGTGATCGTCGTGCCCGAGCAGTTCGACGCCGACCCCGGCTTCCCCACCGTCGCCTCCCCCGACCCCGAGGAGGCCGGCACTCTCGACCTTCCCCTCGCGCAGGCCCGCGACGCCGACGCCGACCTGGTGATCGCCATCGACCCCGACGCCGGTTGCTGCTGCGCCGCAATCCCGGACGAGCACGTCACCGGCGGCTGGCGACGACTGACCGGCGACGAGCTCGGCACGGTCCTGGGAGAGCAGGCCGCCGAGCTCGCGGCCTTCACGGGCACCGGCATCCTGGCGAACTCGATCGTCTCCTCCCGCATGCTGCGCAAGATCGCGCAGGCCCACGGGCTGGGGCACCGCAACGCCCTGCCCGGCTTCAAATGGATCAGTCGCGTGCCCGGACTGGTCTTCGGCTACGAGGAGGCGCTGGGCTATTGCGTGGACCCCGCCTCGGTGCGGGACAAGGACGGCATCTCGGCCTCCGTGCGCCTGGCGGTGCTGGCCAGCGTGCTCAAGCAGCAGGGCCGCTCGATCGCCGACCTGCTCGACCGGCTGGCGCGCGAGCACGGGCTCCATGCCACCGGTCACCTGAGCGTGAGCAGCCGGGGCGCAGAGGATGCAGAGGATGCGTCCTTCATCTCCACGACCATGGATCGCCTGCGCGCCGGGGGCGTGCCCGCCTCACTGGCCGGCTCCCCCGTGGTCGACGTCTTCGACCTGCTGGACGGGGCCTCGGACGGCAACGGCGGGAAGCTCCCGCCGACAGACGGCCTGATCATCAAGACGGCGGCCAACGACCGCATCGTCGTGCACCCCTCGGACACCGAGCCGAGGCTCGCATGTCACTGCGAGGTCGTCGTACCGGTCGGCGTCGAGGATCCGGTCGAATTGGCCCGCCGGACCGCCGCCGACCGTCTGGAGGCCCTCAAGACCGACATGCGCGGGGTGCTCGGCGCCTGAGAGCGTCAGCTGCTCACATGCGATGCCAGGGCGCGCGCCGCTGCGGCCAGGAGGTAGACGGCTCCCGCCATCGCCGCGATGACGCCGCCCACCGACAGGCTCAGCACGACCCCCAGCCACATGCCCGCCACGCAGGTCAGGGCCCCCAGCAGGGCCGATCCGGCCACCAGCGAGCGCGTCGAGGAGCACCACGGGGCGATCGCGGCGGCCGGCGCCGCGACGAGGGCGATGGGCAGGATCGTGCCGACGGCGGGGACCAGTGTCGCAATGGTCAGGCATATCAGGACCAGCAGGACCGCTTCGACCGGCCCGCCGCGCAGCCCGGCGGCCCGATAGCCGACCGGGTCGAAGCCGTGGAAGATCAGGAAGCGGCCGCCCACCGCCAGGACCGCCAGCGCCCCGACCAGGACCGCCGCCGTCACGGCGACGTCCACGGGACCGATGTTGAGCACCGAGCCGGTCAGGAACCCGTCGACCTTCAGCGGCAGCGGGGCGAACCACTTGGCCAGGAAGTACCCCAGGGCGAAGCCGAAGGTCAGCACGATCCCCGCGGCCGACTGGGAGGTCAGCCCCGGGATCGTCGACAGCCAGCGCATGAGGGCGATCATGGGCAAGCACATGAGCACGGCTCCGACGAACAGGGCGACGGTCAGCAGGTCGTAATCGGCACGCTGCCCGGCCAGGGCGCGACTGAGCCCCGAGGCCACGACCACGCCCGCCACCGCGCCGGGGAAGGTGGAGTGGGTCAGGGACTCCGTGAAGAAGATCCGGCGGTGCAGCAGTGCCAGAGCCCCCACGATTCCGGCCAGCGCCCCCATGAGGACGACCTCGACCAGCGGCAGGGCCAGCACGTTCCAGCTCACGCTCATGCGCCCGCCTCCACGTCGTCTCGTTCTTCGCGGCGCGCTCCGTGGATGCGGTTGCGCCACCAGGCCCGCGTCGCCGCCACCAGGAACAGGGCGGTCATGGTCAGCGCCACGGCCGCCTGCGGCGAGACCGGGTGGGGCATCGGCGCGATCATGACCAGCAGCCCGAGCCAGCCGCCACCTATGCCCACGGCCAGGGCCACCGCCACCATGGCGGCCACTCGACCGGCCAGCACGCGTCCGGTCGCCCCGGGAATGACGAGATAGCCGATGACCAGGAGGGTGCCCACCGCCGTCGACGCCGAGACCACGACCGCGGCCACAGCCATATTGAGCACCAGGTCGAGCATGAGCAGACGCATGCCGCCCGCCCTGGCCCCGACGGGGTCGAAGGCGTAGGCGACCTGCTCCTTCCAGGTGACGGCCACGGCCGCCAGGGCGATCAGGCACATGAGGACGGCCTGGGCCAGGCGCAGGTCGGTGACCTCCAGGAGGCGGCCGAACATGAGCGCCTCGAGCTGGCCGGACATGTCCCCCTTGGCCAGGGACAGGATGATCCCGATCGAGAAGAAGCTGGTGAGGACCACCGCCGTGCCCGCCTCGGAGGCGGAGCGGCGGGCCGCACGATGGGTGACCCAGGTCAGCGCGACGGCGGCGAGCAGGGCCACCGCACCGGCCGCGGGGACGATCCGATCGATGCCCCCGTAGACGGCGCCGGCCACGATGCCGGGGAAGACGGCGTGGACCATCGCCTCGGCGGTGAACTCGGTGGCGCGCAGGTTGACCAGGGTGCCCACGACGGCGCACACGGCGCCGAGCAGCACGATCATGAGCAGGGGCCTGAACAGGTAGGGCGCGGAGGCGAACTGGGCCAGGCCCGGCACATGGGAGGCCAGGCCGCGCAGGCCCTCGACGAGGTCGGCGAAGGTCTTGGTGACGCCGGCCGGCGCGGTTGCTGGGATCGCTGCGGTTGCTGGGATCGCTGGGATGACTGCGGTCACTGCTCCGCGTCCTCCCCGCTCGCCGCGCCCTCCCGTTCCAGCGCCGTGGGATCGAGCTCGAGGAGGCGGTCCGAACCGGCTCCGCCGTAGGCCTGCTCGATGAGGGCGGGCACCAGCACCTCCGCGCGCGGGCCGAAGGCGATCTGCCGTCCGGCCAGCAGGGCGGCCTTCTCACAGGTCTGCCGGGCCAGGACCAAGTCGTGGGTGGAGACGACCACGCCGATGCCGCGGTCCTTGAGCCGGGCGATGATGTCGAGCAGCGCGTCGCGGTTGGGCTGGTCGAGGCCGTTGAAGGGCTCGTCCAGGAGGATCAGCCGCGGCTCGGCGGCGATGCACCGGGCCACGAGCACGCGCTGGCGCTGGCCGCCCGACAGCGTGCCGAAGCGCCGAGAGGCGAGCTCGCTCAGCCCGACGGCGTCCAGGGCCTCCCGACAGCGCCGGCGCTCGCGGCGGCCGGGGCGGCGCATCAGGCCCAGACGCGAGTAGGTGCCCATGAGGACGACGTCGAGGACGGTGACCGGGAAGCTCGGATCGAGGTCGGCGACCTGGGGGACGTAGCCGATCGATCCGCGCGGCGCTCGACCGGGGGCGGCGCCGTTGACGCGAAGACTGCCGGCGGCGACTCTGACCATGCCGAGCAGGCCGCGCAGGAGCGTGGTCTTGCCCGAGCCGTTGGGGCCGATGAGGGCCAGGGCCTCGCCGCCCACGACCGTACCGGTGACCCCGGTCAGGACGGTGCGGGAGTTGTAGGCGAAGGCCGCGTCGTCGAGGACGACGACCGGTTCAGAGCTCGCTCGGCTCACTCGGCTCACTCGGCTCGTTGGACTCATTCGGCTCACTTGACCTCGGTGTACATGGGCGTCCACTCGTTCAGGGATTCCGGGATCTCCGCGACCGTGCCGTCCCATGCCTTGGTCAGGTTGGTGACGTTGTGGAGGATCGAGCCGATGTAGGTCTCCCCGTCCGAGCCGGGATCGCCCAGCGAGTCCCCGTACAGGGCCTCGTCCCCGACAATGGCCTTGACGCCGGCGGTCCTGGCGACCTTGTCGACGGATTCGGGATTGTTGGAGTTCTCGGCGAAGATCGCCACAGCGCCGGAGTCCGTGACGGCCTTGGCGGTCTCGTCGATCTTCTGGGCGGTGGCGTCCTGCTGGGCGTTGAAGTCGGACAGGGCGGCGCCCTTGAAGGTCACGCCGTAGGCGGCGGAGAAGTAGCCGAAGGCGTCGTGACTGGTGAACAGGACGCGCTTGTCGGCCGGGACGGTCTCCAGGCTGGTGCGGGCCCAGGCGTCCAGGTCATTGAGACGGTCGATGTAGCTCTGGGTGCGGGTACTCAGGAGCTCGGCGGACTCCGGGGAGGCCTTCTCCAGGGCGGCACCGATATTGGTCACCTGGACGATGGCGTTCGCGGGCGAGGTCCACACGTGCGGGTCGAAGCGGAACTCGGGCTCGCTCTCCCCGTCCTCGGGCGGGAAGGGCCAGGTGGCGACGTCAACCTTGGTCGTCCCGCGATCGACGGTGTAGGGCAGCTCCTTCTCCTTGGCCAGCTGGGCGTCAAGGTCGTCGACGTCGGCGGCGCCGGCGACCCCGGAGGTCACGACCATCGAGCCCTTGAAGCCGGTGGAGGTAACGGCGTCGTCGAGGAAGTGCTCCAGGTCGACGCCGGAGACGAAGAAGAGATCGGCCTCGGACAGCGCCCGGGACTGCTCCGCGGTCATGTCGTGCTCGTGGGCGGAGGCATTGGGGGCGAGCAGGCAGGTCAGGGTCAGGTGCGTCTTGGCGCTGGCGGTATCGGCGCCGAAGTGCTCGGTCGTGCCGTCGGCGCCGGTGCGGTCGAAGGACAGGCCGTCGTCCTGGCCGTCGGAGGCGAGCTGGGTGATGTAGTCGCAGATCTGAGTGGTGGACGCGACCGCCTTGATGGCGGAGTCGTCAGCGCTCGTTGTGGAGGCTCCGCAGGCGGTCAGGGGCAGTGCCGCGGCAACGAGGACGAGGGAGGCGAGGACGGCCGCCGTCCGGCGCCCGCAGATGAACATGGGTCTCATGAGGGATGAGAGTATTTCGGGCGTCCGAAACTTTCAAGTCTCGAGTCACGAGAACCCGGCGGAGCCGACTAGCACTCCGTCGCCCTCCCCTCCGCCCCTCGCAGCTCGCGCGGCAGGATGACCGCGAGAATGCGCGGCCAGTACCCGAGTTCACGCGGCCCCGGGCCCGCGCAGGCGCGCGGAGCGAGCAGATCCAGGACCCTGACGGCTCCCGACGACGGCTCGTAGAGGTGGACGCACCCCGGGCCGTCCTTCCCGGCTTCTTCTGGGGAGGACGGGACGGGGTCAGTGCACGGCAGCGACGGCCTGTCCAGCGCCGCACGAGGATGCCTGCTGCAGAAGATCGGCGAGCTGGATCAGATCGGCACGGTCGGCCGCCCGCCGTACACGAGCTACGAACTGACCCCATCCCACTTGACCTATGCGCTGCTCGGCCAGGAGTCCAGAGCCTCCCAGAAGGCGCTTGGCCCAGGCTAGGAGCGGGTGAACGGAGTCGACAGGGAGCGCCAGGAGGCCCACAAGCCCAGAGGCGATGTGCTCGGCCTCCGCAACATCTCCATTGCACAGCGCCTCGAACAGCGCGACACGTGTCGGCTCGTCATCGACACCCAAAGTACCTTCGAAGTGAAGGCGGTCCATGCGCGCGAGCAGCCTCGCCCCTCGTCCGGCGGGGGTATCTGCGGCCTGGTCGCGGATGGCGAGGATGCGGTTGATGTTGTCCGGGAGGAACGGGCCGTGGTTACCAGTGTTCTTGTCCATAAGCCGCAGGATCTGAGCACCCCCGATGCCGATCCCGTCCACCGCAGTGACGACCGCGTCAGGGATGTTGGCAAATCTGAAACCCGCTGAGAAGTAGGTCAGCAAACCGACCTCATGGGCGCGGTGAACCAGAGTGAGCGCGAGTGGACCGCCGAGCTGATCGGTGATGCAGCGGCTGGGGTAGGTGTCCGCGGTTCCATCCCAGGTGACCTTGTCGAGACCGGCTTGGGCAGCGATCTCGATGCCGAGCAGTTCGATCTCCTCCGCCGTGGCGGCCTGGACAGCCCCGCCACGGGCGCGCACGGTTTCCTCACGATCGTCGAGGACGGGCGTATTGATGTTGAAAGCGGCAGACAGGACCTGGGCATGGCGGTCGCGTCGCACCTCACGGGCGAGGGAGGACAGCAGGCGGACCGCCTCGGAGGCCGTCAGCCTTTCGACCGAGAACTTAACCTCCGCGAGACCATCGGACAGCAACGAGGAGGCCGCCGCGGCGAAGGTGCGGCTGGTCTTGATCAGCGAGTCATTAACCGTTCCGTCCAGCAGGGGTCTCCCGATGTAGCTCGAGGTCGGTGCCGCCTCACCGGCGTGCAGGCGGACGCGGGCGACCGTGCGCGGCGACGGGATCCGATACGGTTCCAGCTCCTCACGGCTGCGGCTCACCCCGCGCTCGAGGTGCTCGACGTGGACGATGACACCACGAAGGTAGCCCGGATAGCGGGTGGTACCCGCGAGATGCCCCTCGCCGGGGTCCGTGATCGACGCGTATGTCTGCACGTCGCGGAAGCCCGAGGTACCCCAGATCGGGTATTTGCCGGGGATGTGCACGCCCTGATCAAGGAGCCAGTAGGCGGCGCGCACTGCAATGCGTTCGTCAACGGTCAGGTTGTCGTTCCTATCACGGCGGTAGGCGATAAGCTCCGAAGCCGCTGCGAGGAAGTCCTGCTCGGGACGCATGTAACGGTCGTGATCAATGTGCACATACACGTCGAGGCCGTCGTCCGTGAAGATGGAGTGTGCCCTGCTGGACGAGGATGTAGGTTCAAAGGCATCGCAGAACGCGGTGAGGGCGTCTCTATAGGCGGAGCTGAGTGCGGAGACGCCGCGGCCCGAGGCGCCCGCCAGGTCGAGCGTCGCAGTGAATGCGCTGGTCAGGTGGGTCTGGTCAGGGAACCGCTCCGCGAAACGACCAAGGTCGGAGCGCACGCGCGCCTCGGCCTCCTCAAGGGTCTCCTGGACCGGAAGTCTGTAGGGGTCTATCTTAGTGAAGCTCTCGTCGGTGAAGCGCTCGCGGGTGAGTACCGCCTCCACACGGACGAGGAGGTCGCTAAGATGCCCGACAATTAGGTGGATTGCGGTGCCGGCGGGGATCTGAGTGCTAGTGGGCTGGAGGGCTGCTCGCGGTACGAGGGTAACCATGTCAGGGAAATCTCTCTATGTCGTGTGTTGACGGTCGGGGTGGTTCGAAGGCCTGCGCTCTGATGCAGTACAGGGTGCGAGTAGAGCCGAGATCATGCGGCGGTGGCCAAGGTCACAGAAGCGGCCTCGCAGTTCCGCCCAGGAGAGCCGCAGCCGATGCGGATGACCCGAACAACAGCGCCATCCGTGTCGAGAATGCCGCGCACCTGAACTGCGAGATTCTCTCTGTCGAGAACAGCGATGCTTGCTTATTAATGACACCCAAGCTCTTCCGACTTCATGAAGTCGGTGTCGAGGGCAACATGGACAGTGGCGCGGGTCAGCGTCACCGAGAAAACAACGGGTGGAGGCATCGGTGTGCTCCTCGTCGTGAAATTCAGACCCGCGCGGGCCGCACGGGATGACTCGACGCTAAACATGAAACGATAGTTACCCGCAAGGTCTGCTACTATCCGAAAGGAAGTAATAGACTGTGAAAAAGATAGGACGGAGAGCGCGATGACGGCAAACGGTGCCGCACCGGGGATTGGAAAGAGCGGGCAGACCCGCGGGCAAGTTTACTCGGCCGACTGCCCGTGCCGGGCCTTGCTGGATGTCGTCGCCAACAAATGGGCGGCACTCGCGATCGGCGCCCTCGCCGAGGAGACGCTGCGCTTCGGGGAACTGCAGCGGCGCCTGCAGGGAATCTCGCCGAAGGTGCTGACGGCGACACTGCGTCGGCTCGAGGACTTCGGTCTTGTGGACCGCATGGTGATCCCCGCCGTCCCCCTGCACGTGGAGTACTCGTTGACCGAGGCGGGTCACAGTGCGGTCCGCCCGATGTTCATGCTGCGCGACTGGGCCGAGTCCCAGTACGAGCTGGCCCGCGCGCACATTGACCACACCGAGGCGCACTGATCGCCCACCCAGGACCGTTGATCTACTATCTAATAGGTAGTAGGCAATCTTGCAGGTAACTACTGACCTCTGGCTACGGTTGTCAGGGCGCCGCCCTCCGGTGCTAGACGACACCATCAGAAGGAGCTGCTCCTATGACAGCCGTACCCCAGAACGAGACCGTCACTGCCGTTGTCTCCCGCGCCGGTGGGTCACTGGACGACCCCAACAGCCTGGTTGACGCGAGGATCCCCGCCCCCGGCGCGCCGACGGGCCACGACCTTCTGGTCGAGGTGCAGGCCGTGTCGGTCAACCCTGTCGACGTGAAAGTCCGTGCCTCCGGGAACCGCGGCGATAAGGACCGTATCCTCGGCTGGGACGCCTCGGGCACCGTCGTCGCCGTAGGCGAGGACGTGACGCTGTTCCGTCCCGGCGACGAGGTGTTCTATGCCGGCGCGATCGAGCGCTCCGGCTCTTACTCTGCCCGCCAACTCGTCGACGAGCGCATCGTCGGGCCGAAGCCCTCTTCGCTCACCCATGCCCAGGCGGCGGCCCTGCCGCTTACCGGCATCACGGCCTGGGAAGCTCTGTTCGACAAGCTCGGCCTCACCCAGAACGCGAGCGGAACCCTGCTGGTTCTCGGTGGTGCGGGCGGGGTGGGATCCATCCTGATCCAGCTCGCCAAGGAACTGACTAGCGCGACCGTCATCGCCACCGCATCCCGGTCCGAGTCACGTGAATGGGCTCTGTCCCTCGGAGCCGACGCCGTGGTCGACCACTCCTCGGACGATCTGGCTCACCAGATCCTGGCCGTGGCCCCCGGTGGCGTGGACTGGGTATTCACCCCACAGAGCAAAGGCCGGATCCCGCTATTCACCGAGATCGTGCGCCCGTTCGGCGAGATCGTCGCGATCGATGACGAGAGAGACCTCGACCTGTTCGCGTTGAAGGGGAAGGCTATCTCTTGGCACTGGGAGCTCATGTTCACCCGGCCGCGCTTCGGCTACGACCTCGAAGCCCAGCACCGTGCGTTGGCCAGCATCTCCGAGCTGGTCGATGCCGGGCGCATCCGTACTACCATGACGAAAATGCTAGGACCGATCGGCGCCGAAGCGCTGCGCGAGGCGCACCAGATCCTCGAAACCGGTCACGCCGTCGGGAAGATCGTCGTCGCTAACGAGGTTTGAGGAGGGTCTGGGGACTGAATCCCCGACCGCATGCGCTCACAGGAGCGCGTCGCGCCCTTCGGCGCGCAGACGATCGACAACGCCCTTGACCGCCTGCGCCTGGTCCGGAGTGGTCACCAGCAGGGCGTCGGGCGTGTCGACCACGACGGTGCGGGGCACCCCCAGCAGGGCGATCTTGCGCCCGGTGGTCGAGGCCACGAGCGCACCGGGCGAGGCCAGGGCCTCGACATCGGCGGCCGGACCGCCCGCCGCGGAGTCGTCCAGCACGGCGACGCCATCGGCCGGCCCCCGGGTGCGCTCCGGCACGAGCTCGGCCAGGGAGTCGAAGCCGCCGACGTCGTCCCAGCCCATGGCGGCGGGCACCGTGGCCACGCCCCCTGCCGCGGCCACGGGCTCGGCGATGGCATGGTCGATGGCGATCCTCTCCAGACCCGGCCAGCGCTCGGCGAGGACCTCCTCGCGCGCGGGAGTGTCCCAGGCGGCCGCGATGGCCGCGACATCGGCAGCGAGCCGGGGCCTGTGAGCGGCCAGATGGTCCAGCAGGACGCCCGCACGGGAGACGAACATGCCGGCGTTCCAGCGGTAGTCGCCCGTGGCGAGATAGGCGGCCGCGGTGGCGGCGTCGGGCTTCTCGGTGAAGCCGAGCACCCGGCGCCCATCGGGGGCCCCGGGCGCATCGAGGCTCTCGCCGCAGTGGATGTAGCCGAAGGCGGTGGAGGGGCTGGTCGCCTCGATGCCGATGGTCACGACCCATCCCTCGCGCGCCAGCGCCGCGGCCTGGCGGACGGCGCCGATGAAGGCGGTCTCATCGGCGACGGTGTGGTCGGCGGCGAAGGACCCGACGACGGCGTCGCGGCCGTGGCGCGCGGCGATGACTCCGGCGGCCAGGGCGATGGCGGCCATGGAGTCCCGCGGCAGGGGCTCGGCCAGAATGCTGTCGCGCGGCAGCTCGGGCAGCTGATCGGCCACTGCCGCCACGTGCGCGACGCCGGTGACGATCGTCGTCGTGGCGGTCACGGGCGCCAGGCGCGCCACCGTGCCCTGGATCAGGGTGCGACCGGCGCCGGTCAGGTCGAGGAGGAACTTGGGATGGTGCCGCCTGGACAGCGGCCACAGCCGAGTGCCCGCGCCGCCGGCGGGGATGATGGCGTGAATCGCCTCATCCGATCCGGCTCGCTCGGCAGGCTCGGCGCTCTCGACTCGGTCGGCGTTGTGAGCCTTGTGGGCCTTGTGGGCACAGCCGATGCGTTCAGGATTCTCATTCACTCCCGCAGGCTATCGCTCATTCGCGCTGCTCGGCGGAGACCAGCGGAGAGTAGTCGGGACGCGCCGTCGGGTCGGCCTCCAGAGCGCCGGTCAGGGACTGCCGCGGCCAGGTCAGGGTCTCGGGAACCGAGAGCGTCACGTAGTTGGGGCGCTCGTGGGCATGCACCTCCGCGGGGTGCTCCACCTCTCTCGGCAGTGGCGGATTAGCCGTCCAGGCAGCCACCAGCAGCACCGCGCGACTGGTCAGGTGCAGCCACAGCACCAGGACCACGACGGCGGCGAAGGACGCCAGCAGCGGGTTGCGCACCGCGGCGGAGCCCACCGCCCCGGTCCCCACCTGCCGCAGCACGCCGAGGGCGAGCGCCCCCAGCATGCAGCCCTGGATCAGGTCGCGCTTGGGCGGACGCACACCGCAGACGGTGATGAGCATCGCCAGGACGCCGGCATCGATGATGAAGGACACGGCCAGTGTGGCCAGCCACGCCCCACTCCCGGTCAGCGAGTCGGGCAGGCCGAGCCTGCGGCCGATGCCCCCGGACAGGGTGGTGGTCACCACCGAGGCGACCGCGGTCACCAGCACTCCCGCCACGATGACGAGGAACCCGAGCAGGTTGAGCAGCTGGCTCACCACGGGGCCGGGAGGGGGATTGACGATGCCGAACATGGCGCGCAGAGCGGTCTTGATGGTCCCCATCAGGCTCATCGCCGAGTACAGCAGGGCGACGCCGGCGATGACCGACCCGAAGTTGAGGGCCGAGCTCAGCGTCAGCTGCTCGACGGTCACCAGCCCCTGACCATCGCCGGTGTCCAGCACACCGGGCAGCATGGAGTCCACAGAGGAGATGGTGGCGGCGCGGAAGGCGGGACGGTTGCCTATCATCGCCATCAGAGTGCTCATGCCGATCACCAGGGCCGCGAAGATGGAGAACATCGCGGTATAGGCGATTCCCCCGGCCATGAGGGCGCCGCGCGCCGTCCCGTAGCGCTTGAGGGCCCGCCCCGGCCGGGTGCGCTGAAGAGCCCCGATCAGCCCTTTGATCCGCGCGATCACGACGTCTCTGTCCCGGGTTCCATCCCGGTCGCCACCCCGATCTCCATCCCGGCCGCTATCCCGGGAGCGCGGGAGCCGCCGGTTCGCCCGAATCCGCGGCCCCCACCGGATCGGAAGCGGCCTGGGAGGCGGAGGCGCGACCGAAGACGAAGGACTCCGCAACCTCCCAGACCCCCTCGGGGCGCAGACGGTAGAGGTGGATGCGGGCGGCGGTGAAGTCCACGTCCAACTCGGCCCCGGCCGCGGCGGCCACGTCCAGGTGGTCGTCGGCGATCTCGTGGGCGAGGGTGACGTGCGGGTGGAAGGGGAAGCTGAGGGGGCGCGCCAAGGGCCCGGCCTCATCGCGCACGCGGCCCTGGAGACGTTCGCATTCCGGAGCGCCGCGGCTCAGATCGAGGTAGACCACGGGGCTGACGGGGCGGAAGGTGCCCACCTCGTCCAAGCGGATCCGGAAGGGCGAGGTCCGCCGAGCCACGCGCCGGAGGTGCTGGGACACCTGCTCCAGCGAGCCCACATCAACGGCGGTGGGCGGCAGGATCGTGATGTGCGGGGGAATCACATGGGCCAGCGGATCGCCGGCAGCCGCACGCACCTGGCGCACCCGGGCGGCATCCGAGTCGGGCAGCGCGATGGCCACACCGATGACGCACTGGTGCGCGCCTGGTGCGGGGATATCCATGATTCCTGGTCTCCTACGGGTCGTGCGGGCGGTGGACGCCCTTGCGGCCACTCGAACACATTACCGTGCCCGCCCCCGCCAGTCCCAGCCCGGAAGACGTCACCCCGGGGAGGACACGGGGGAGGACTCCCCTCGAGGATGCGCGAAGTGACCGTCACCAACTGTCGTTTCTGGCACACTGACGCCGTGCGCCCGCCCGCATCCGCCCCGCCATCGGCCGCCGGGGCCCGGGCCCGCCCGCCACACCCGCACACCCCAGGAGACCACGATGTCCAGCGCCGCTCCCGTCTTCGCCCCCGCCCTGACCCCGCAGGAGGGGGCCAGGGCCGCCAGCGCCCTGTTCAGGGAGGCTTTCGACGCCGAGCCCGACGGCGTCTGGTGCGCACCGGGGCGCGTCAACATCATCGGGGAGCACACTGACTACAACGGCGGACTCGCCCTGCCCATCGCCCTGCCGCATCGCGCCTACCTGGCGCTTCGGCGCCGCGAGGACAGGACGGTGCGGCTCGTGTCCTCCCTGACGCCGCAGAGCATCGACACTCTGGATCTGGACGTCATCGGCCCCAAGGGCACGCCCGGCGAGGTCCGCCATTGGAACGCCTACATCGCCGGTGTGGCCTGGGCCTTGGAGCGCGACGGGCTGGGCCCGCTGTCGGGCTTCGACGCCGCGCTGGTCTCCTGCGTGCCCCTGGGCGGGGGCCTGTCCTCCTCGGCGGCCCTGGAGGGCGCCACCGCGGTGGCGCTGGACGACGTCGACGCGCTCGGGCTGGCGGGTCCGGCCGAGGCTCCCGACGATGCCGGTCGTGCGCGTCTGGTGACGTCCTGCGTGCGCGCCGAGAACGAGGTGGCCGGAGCCCCCACCGGCGGCATGGACCAGTCCGCCTCCCTGCGGTGCCGCGCCGGCCACGCCCTGGAGCTGGACTGCCGCACGGGCGAGGTCGAGCAGGTCCCCTTCGATCTGAGCGCCGCCGGGCTGGCGCTGCTGGTCATCGACACCAAGGCCGAGCACTCGCTGGTGGACGGCCAGTACGGCGCGCGGCGGGCGGCCTGTGAGAAGGCCGCCCGCGTGCTCGGCATCGACCTCCTGGCGGACATCGCCCCCGACGACCTGGAGGCGCACCTGAGCAAGCTGGCTGGGCCGACGGGCTGCGGCGGGGATGCGGAGGTGGAGGCCGACGAACTGGTCAAGCGCACCCGTCATGTGGTGACCGAGATCGACCGGACGCGGCGCCTCGTCGCACTGCTGCGCGACAGCCGCCCGCTGGCCGGTCCGAAGCTGGAGGAGGTCGGCGCCCTCATGAACGCCAGCCACGACTCGCTGCGCGACGATTACGAGTGCTCCTGCCCCGAGCTGGACACGGCCGTCGAAGCGGCCCGGAAGGCGGGCGCCCACGGAGCGCGCATGACCGGCGGCGGCTTCGGAGGCTCCGCGATCGCGCTCGTCGACGCCGATTCCGCCGACGCCGTCGCCCGGGCCGTCGTCTCCGCCTATGCCGGGGCGGGCTTCACAGCCCCGGCCTTCCTGAACGCGATCCCCTCGGCTCCCGCCGGCCGGCTGAGCTGAGCCCCCCCCGCGACTCCCTCCCGGGGTCTGAGCTCCCCCATCGGGCATCCTCCCCCAGTCATAGGAACGTCTCCTCCTTCAGGAGGAATCCCTCCTACGCCCGGAACCATAGGCTTCAGTCATCCCCTGTGAGGCGCATCGGCATACCGGTGCCGTAGTACTTCTGCGCCTCTGCGCCTCAATTCCCGGGCGCCCGCATATTCAGGGCTTAACTGGAGACTCGCATGAAGAAGAAATACATCCTGCCCGCCGTCAAGATCTTCATCGCTGTGGTCATCGCCATAGCCCTGACGAAGATCGCCTTCTTCTCCGGCCAGGAGGGGCAGAACCAGGCGGACATCTCCTCCGGCCTGGAGGTGACGACCCGAACCACGACCGCCACGGTCGGCGACATCACCAGCACGGTCGAGGTCAAGGGGCAGGTGGTCCAGGACAAGGCCGTCGAGGCCAAGGCCACCCTAACCGGCACCGTCGATTCCCTCACCGTGGCCAAGGACGCCATGATCACCCAGGGCGAGCCCCTGCTCTACCTGAAGAAAACAGAGCCGCAGGAGCCGAAGACCGACGCCGAGGGCAACACCGTCACGCCCTCCGACAAGGTGACCTGGGGAACCGTCTACGCCCCGGTGAGCGGCAAGGTGACGTACAACGTCATCGAGAACCAGGACACGACCACCGGCATGGTCGTGGCCTCCGTGACCCCGCAGACCTACTCCGCCACCGGCGACATCACCGCCGCCCAGCAGTACCGGCTCACCAACGCCCCGGCCGCGGCCACCATCTCGACGACGGACGGCCCCGCGCCCTTCTCCTGCACGGATCTGAAGATCGGCACGAAGGAGAACACCTCCACCACCACCGGCCAGGACGGCAGCAGCACCACGACCAGCAGCGGGGACGGCACCAAAGTCGAGGTCCGCTGCTCCGTGCCGGCCGAGCAGCAGGTCTTCGCCGGTCTGAAGATCACCATCGGCATCGACGCGGGCTCGGCCACGGGAGCGGTCCTGGCCCCCGTGACGGCCGTGGAGGGATCCGTGACGACGGGGAACGTCTGGGTGGTGACCGACCCCGACAACCCCAAGGACGCCGAGAAGCGCGAGGTGTCCCTGGGCATCAATGACGGCACCAATATTCAGATCACCAACGGCCTGGCCGAGGGCGAGACGATCCTGCAGTACGTGCCGGGCAAGGACATCGTCCGCACCGGCAACCCCAACACGTGCGAGCCCGACAACTCCGCCTGCTACGACGAGAACGGCAAGGAGATCCTGTGAACTCGGGCCCGCTGATCAGTCTGCGCGGCATCACGCGCACCTTCACGGTCCCCGACTCCCCGCCGCTGAACATCCTCACCGGCGTCGATCTGGATGTTCACCCGGGCGAGCACGTGGCCATCGTGGGCCGCTCCGGAACCGGCAAGTCGACTCTGCTCAACACCCTCGGGCTGATCGACATCCCGACCTCCGGCAGCTACCACTTGACGGGCATCGACACGGCCAGGCTGGGCGAGGGCCGCCGCGCCCACCTGCGCGGGGAGACCTTCGGCTTCGTCTTCCAGTCCTTCAACCTCATCAGCGGACTGACGACCACGGAGAACGTCGCAGCCCCGCTCCTGTACGACCACGGCACGGCCTTCTGGAGGCGCACGTCCCGGGCGGAGGAGCTCCTGGACGCCGTCGGACTGGCCAGCAAGGCGGGGATGGCCATCGGGCGCCTGTCGGGCGGCGAGCAGCAGCGGGTCGCCATCGCCCGGGCGCTGGCCCGGCGACCCCGCGTCATCCTGGCCGATGAGCCGACCGGAGCCCTCGACGTCGACACGGGGGCGGCCGTCATGGAGCTGCTGGAGAAGCAGTGCCGCGACAATGGCGCGGCACTCATCCTCATCACCCACGACCTGGCCGTAGCGGGGCGGGCGCACACCCAGTACCGCCTCGAGCACGGGGTGCTGACCCCGATCTCGGTGAGTCGGCGCCAGGCGGGCTCCCTGGAGGAGTTCAGCGAGGTCCAACTCGCCCCCGTGGCGGACCGAGCAGTCGCACCAGCGCCCGGCGCTGATGCAATAGGAGCGGTAGGAGCAGCAGGAGGGGCCCGATGAAACTCTTCGCAGGGACCGGCGGCCTGATGACGGGATTCGTCGGCGCGATCATCGAGGCATGGGCGCAGCTGCGCATCGGCAAGGTCCGAGTGCTGCTCTCGCTCGTGGGCGTGGGGGCGGCCGTGGCCGCCATGTCCTTCGTCATCGCCATCGGGCAGGTCTCGGTGACCGCGATCAACTCCGATATGGAGAAGTACATGGGGCGTCCAGGCACTGTGACCATCAGCGTCTCCCCCACCGGGAAGGACGTCACGGCCTCGGGTCATGACGACTCCGAGGACGGCGACTCCAGCGACTCCGGGCAATCGAACTCCGACGAGGCCGGGTCCAAGGCCTCGGGCGCCCCGGACAGCGGGCAGGCCGGCTCTGGGCAGTCGAACTCCAATCAGGGGTCCGCCGGTTCGGGACAGGGCTCTGCCGGCGCCTCCAAGGAGACATCGGCCAAGACCTCGGAGCGGGTCGACCGCGCTCTGGCATCCTTCGTCACCCGGTACGAGGCGAGCTCCTGGGCCACCACCTACACGACCAAGCTGCGCTTCGCCTTCCCCGACGGACCGCGCCAGGTCTCCACCCAGGCGGTGAGCCTGGGCTACGGAACCCTGCACCACACCCAGGTGAAGCAGGGCCGCTGGTTCAGCAGCGAGGACGTCGACGACGCCTCCCCGACGCTGGTGGTCTCCCAGGGCTTCCTCGACGCCCTGGGCATCTCCGAGCTCACGCAGCCGGTCACCGTCACCTCCTACACGCCCGTGCGCACCACCTTCACCATTGTGGGCGTGCTCAAACCGGACAGGAGCACGGACTACTGCACCACCACCGACACCAACGGCGAGACCATCCCCTGCCCGCAGCCGCTGTCGGCGTTCGTCCTGAAGGACGCCTACGAGCAGCAACTGCCCGAGGAGGCCGAGCGCCCGACGCCGACGCTCGAGATCTGGGCCGGGAAGGACCAGACAAAGGAGGTCAAGAATCTCGCCAAGAAGAATCTGGACGCCCAGTTCGGGAAGGGCTCCACGCAGGTCAGTGACAACCTGGGGAACAATTCGAATCTGAGCGCGGACGGCTTCACGAGCGTGGTGACCGCGGCCGGGGTCCTCATCATGATCCTGGGCGCCCTGAGCCTGGTGAACATCTCGATGGTCACGGTGCGCCAGCGCATCCACGAGATCGGGGTGCGGCGCTCCTTCGGGGCGACGAGTCGACGGATCTTCTTCTCCATCATGCTGGAGTCCGTGGTGGCGACCGTCGTAGCCGGCGTGGTCGGCGTCGGCCTCGCGATCGTGGCGCTCAGGGTCGTGCCGCTGGGCGCCCTGCTGGGGGGAATAGAGATCGCGGCCAATCCGCCCTTCCCCATGCTGGCGGCCGTGACCGGGCTGCTGGCGGCGGCCGGCGTGGGAGCGCTGTCCGGCATCATCCCGGCGATCGTGGCCGTGCGCATCCGCCCCATCGACGCCATCCGCTACTGAGCGGGAACGGCGCACAGAACGCACACAGAAAGCGAATGGAAAACGAGTGTCCTGCCCGGGGTGTCCTCGTGACAGGCCGTACTCTGACACCATGCGTATCGCCACCGTCAATGTCAACGGCATTCGGGCAGCGGCCCGCAAGGGCATCTCGACGTGGTTGGAGGCCAGCGCGCCCGACGTCCTCGTGCTCCAGGAGGTCCGCGCGGACGAGAAGACCGCCTCCGACCTCCTGCCCGGATACCGCTCGGAGGTTTGGCCGTGCCGTATCAAGGGGCGTGCGGGGGTCGCCGTCGCCGTGCGCGAGGGAAGCGTGGTCGCCGTGGGCGAGGTGCGTCGCGGCGTCGCCCTGCCGGACACCGTCGAGCCCGACGTCGACTCGGGCCGGTGGCTCGAGGTGGACCTGGCCGTAGAGGGGACGCCGGGCTCGGACGGCGCCGGACGCCACACGCTCACCGTCGTGTCGGCCTACCTGCACTCGGGCCAGCTGGGCACCGAGAAGATGGACCAGAAGTACGCCCACCTGGAGCTCGTGGACGCGCGCATGGCGGAGCTGCTGGAATCCAGTGAGTCCGGCGGCCCCCAGGTCATCATGGCCGGCGACCTCAACGTGGTCCGCTCCGAGCGCGACATCAAGAACTGGAAGCCGAACCACAACAAGACCGCCGGGGTCATGGACGAGGAGATCGCCCACCTGGAGGGCTGGTTCGCCTCCGGCTGGATCGACGTGGCCCGCTGGCTGGCACCGGGCGAGCAGGGGCCCTACACGTGGTGGTCCCAGCGCGGCAGGGCCTTCGACAACAACGCGGGTTGGCGCCTCGACTACCAGGTCGCCACGCCGCGCCTGGCCAAGCGCGCCTCGACCTTCACCGTGGATCGCGCCGATTCCCATGACACTAGATGGTCCGACCACGCCCCGCTCGTCGTCGACTACGCCTTCTGAGTCTTCTCTTCCTGAGTCTTTCTGAGAGACGGCCCGGCCCCATCTCCTGATCTCCCGCCGCCCGCGCGGGCGGCCTGCGAGGATAGGGCCATGAATATCTTCTCCCGCCTGCGCGGTTCCGGCTCCGCCCCCGGCTCGTCGCCCGCGGCCAGCGACCCGGACGCCCCTGCGGGCGCCGGCATGCGCACCATTCGCGCGCTCGTCTCGGGGCAGGTCCAGGGGGTCGGCTTCCGCTGGTACTGCACCGAGGAGGCGCAGCGACTCGGCCTGGTCGGGCGGGTGAGCAACCTGCCCGACGGAGACGTCAAGGTCCTGGCGCAGGGCCCGGCCGACGCGGTCTCGCAGCTGGTGGCCTGGCTGCACCACGGGTCCCGATGGGCGCGGGTCGATGACGTCAGGCTCACTGAGCTGCCGCCGGGCAGCCTGACCCAGAGCGACTTCCGGCCGGGCAACTGAATCAGGCCCGTCCCGGCCGCCGACTCAGCCCGCCCGACGCTCGGCCGCCTCCACCACATTGGCCAGCAGCAGGGCGCGCGTCATGGGCCCCACTCCCCCGGGATTCGGGGAGAGCCAGGCCGCGACGTCATCCACGCCGTCGGCGACATCCCCGGCGATCCGCCTCTTGCCGGTGGCAGGGTCGACCGCCCGGGAGACGCCCACGTCCAGGACGACGGCGCCGGGCGCCACCATGTCCGCGGTGACGATGCCGGCCGAGCCGGCCGCGGCGATGACGATGCCGGCGCAGCGCACGTGCGCGGCCAGGTCCTGGGTGCCCGTGTGGCAGACATCGACGGTGGCGTTGACGTCCTTGCGCCCCAGCAGCAGTCCGATGGACCTGCCCACGGTCACGCCCCGGCCTATGACGCACACGTCCGCGCCCGCCAGGTCGATGCCGTGGCGGGTCATGAGCTCGATGCAGGCCCGGGGCGTGCACGGCAGCGGCGAGGCGATCGGGCCGGAGCTGCGCAGGACGAGGCGGCCCAGGTTGGTGGGGTGCAGTCCATCGGCGTCCTTGTCGGGGTCGATGCGCTCCAGGATCGCGTTGGTGTCGATCCCGGCGGGCAGCGGCAGCTGGACGATGTAGCCGGTGCAGGCCGGGTCGGCGTTGAGGCGGTCGACGGCGGCGGCCACCTCGGCCTGCGAGGCGGTGGCGGGCAGGTCGATGCGGATGGAGTCGATGCCGACCTCGGCGCAGTCGGAGTGCTTGCCGGCCACGTACTTCACGCTGCCGGGATCCTCCCCCACGAGCACGGTGGCGAGCCCCGGGGTGATGCCGCGCTCGCGCAGCGCCGCCACACGCGTCTTGAGCTCCGCCTTGAGGGTCGCCGCCGTGGCCTTGCCGTCCAGGACCCGGGCGGGGCCGTTCCAGGGCGCCCTCACTGGGCCAGGCCCGGGTAGAGGGGGAAGGCGTCGGTCAGGGCGCGCACGCGGCCGCGCAGACCCGCCAGCGTCTCGTCGTCGGCTGTGCCCGCGACGCCTGCGATCAGCGCCGTGGCGATGATGTCGGCGACCTCGGTGAACTCCTCGGCGCCGAAGCCGCGGGAGGCCAGGGCGGGGGTGCCGATGCGCAGTCCGGAGGTCACGCGCGGGGGGCGCGGGTCGAAGGGGACGGCATTGCGGTTGACGGTGATGCCGGCGTCGTGGAGAAGGTCCTCGGCCTGCTGGCCGTCCAAGGGGGCCTCGCGCAGGTCCACCAGGACCAGGTGGACGTCGGTGCCGCCGGTGACCAGCCGGATGCCGGCGGCGCGCGCGTCGTCGGCCCGCAGGCGCTCGGCCAGGATGGCGGCGCCCTCAATGGTGCGGGCCTGACGGTCCTTGAACTCCTGGGTGCCGGCGACCTTCATGGCCACGGCCTTGGCCGCGATGACGTGCATGAGGGGGCCGCCCTGCTGACCGGGGAAGACGGCGGAGTTGAGCTTCTTGCCCCATTGCTCGGCGCGGTTGGACAGCAGCATGCCGGAGCGGGGGCCGCCCAGGGTCTTGTGAACGGTGGTGGACACGACGTCGGAGGCGGGCAGGGGGCTGGGGTGCAGGCCGGCGGCGACGAGTCCGGCGAAATGGGCCATGTCGGTCCACAGGGCGGCGCCGACCTCGTCGGCGATGGAGCGGAAGG
>ERZ773038.67-NODE-67-length-69668-cov-15.675305_pt1 | contig 69668 bp, 67 predicted proteins | sample MGYA00511665_ERZ773038 | MGnify/ENA primary metagenome ERZ773038 (study PRJEB29015, sample SAMEA2737966) | human oral metagenome | biome: human oral; feature: human-associated habitat; material: dental | place: China | collected 2028 ... | reverse complement strand
TTAGAGCAGGCTATCTTTGCTTATAACCTAAGATTTTTTAACTAGCACCACGGGTATGTTTACCTTTTATTATCAACAACGTATTGCATTTCTAAATGTGGTTGTGATAATTGATAAGGACTTTCAAAGGTTTCTAAGATTAAAAATTCATTGATAGACTCCTTTTGATGCAGTTCTTTTATTTTTGGTTGAATGCGGTCTTTGGTTAGGTGTTGAGCATGAATATGACGATGATTGAGGCATAGACTTAAAAAATTTGTCTTATCTTCTTGACATTCTTTGATTTTAATAGCAATAAAGCTGTTTATTTGTTGATCATCATACTTAAAATAACAGCCAACGCGGTCATCAAAAGTTATTTGACATTTTTCAATCTCGGCCAGAGCACACCTGACAGCTTCATAATATTTTGCTGACAGCATTTCCCCTGTAAAAGGCAGCAGAAAATAGTCTTTATTTCCTTGTTCAATATGCAGATTTGTTGTTTTATCAAGCTTTTGGGAGAAATTGATTTGCTCAGAAAAGAAGCGAAGATAGCGCTCATCAGACTGCAGCTGTCTTTCTTTTTCCTCAATTTTAAGCTGAGCTTCCTTTAAAATAGCATTCATATCAATACTGCCATCATCTAAAATGTAATGAGTAAATTGTTTTAAAGGCAGACCATAATTAGCACAAATTTTAATCATGTTCACATAAGGAATGTGAGCATAAGAGTAATAGCGATAACCATTTTGTTTATCTATAGCAGTCGGGTTTAAAATTCCGATTTTTTCATAATAACGTAAGGCTTTGACATGAAGACCTGAAAACTTAGCCAATTGTCCAATTGTTAATAACTGTTGCATTTTTTTCACAAATAGCTTGACCTTCCCTTTAAGGTATGGTTTATAGTTAAACTATAACAAGGTTTGCTAAAAAATGCAATGATTTCTATATTGGAAAGGAGCCAATCATGTCTAAAGGTGATAAACAAAAGAAAAGGCTTCAAAAAAATGACTTGGCTTTCAATATGCCAGTAACCTTTTTCTTTTTAGGGTTAATATTATTTATTGCGGGACTTTTGCCCAATTTTACTCCTGAGGTCAAAAATAGTCTAACTATCTTGGCCTTGCTGACTGCTGGTTATCATGTTATCTGGGGGGGCGTTGAAGACACTGTTGAGCAATCCAAAAAAGCCAACTGTTTTGTTCCTAACACGCATATATTGATGGCGTTGGCAGCTTTAGGTGCTGTTTTATTGGGAGAAACAACAGAAGCAGCTCTTCTTATCTTCATCTTTGCTGGTGCACACTTTTTAGAAAAGTATGTTGAAGGTTGTAGTCAACGTGAAATCACAAAACTATTAGAGCTTAATCCAACAGAAGCCAGACGTTTGACAAATACCAATGAAATTGAAATGATTTCTGTTGATCAGCTTAAGATTGGGGACTGTGTTCAGGTTTTAAATGGCGGACAGGTGCCAGCGGATGGAAAAATTCTAGAAGGATACACTAGCATTGACGAATCAACGATTACTGGAGAATCCATTCCATGCGAAAAAACGGTTGGTGATGAAGTTTATGCCTCAACGATTAATGGCTCTGGAACGATTATTGTAGAAGTCAGCAAAGACAGCTCACAGACTGTATTTGCCAAAATTTTACAGTTAGTTGAAGCTTCTCAGGGTCATTTTTCACCTGCTGCTAAGCGTCTTAATCGCTTTGAACCCATTTATGTTAGCTTTGTTCTCCTCGCTTTTATTGGTTTACTTATTTCAGGACCTTTATTTTGGAATTGGGCTTGGACAAAAACAATTTCGATTAGTTTGACTTTTTTAGTATCAGCTTCTCCTTGTGCCTTGGCAGTATCAGTCATCCCAGCAACATTAGCTGGTATTTCAAATTTAGCACGGCAAGGTGTCTTATTTAAAGGTGGCTGTTTCCTTTCTGATTTAACGGCTATCAAAATGATTGCCTTTGATAAAACAGGGACTTTGACAGAAGGGAAACCAAAAGTGGTCACTAGTCAATTTCTTCTTTCTGATATTTCCAAAGAAAAATTCGAAGCAGTCTTAGTAGCTATGGAAAGTCAATCCAATCATCCATTGGCAACTGCTATTGTAAATTATTTCAATCCTGAGCCCTCACAGAAAAGATTGAATATCAGTGTTGAGCACTACTTAGGGCAGGGACTTCTGGCAACCTATGATGGTTTATCGTTCAAGATTGGAAAGCCTCAATTATTTCATCAAGTTGATAAGCACTGGTTAGAAAAAAAAGCAAAAGAGGAAGCTAATGGGAGGACTGTTGTTTTTGTTGCTCTCAATGAAACAGTTGTTGGATTCATTTCCATTCAAGACAGACCACAAGCTAATGCTGTGAAAGCTATTAATTATTTTAAAGCTGCTGGTGTCAAAACGCTGATGCTTACTGGTGATGCCAAGGCAGCGGGACAGGCTGTTGGGCGTGAATTAGGAATTGATGAGGTCGTCACTAATGTTTTGCCAGAACAAAAAGCAAAAATCATTGCGAAATATCAAAGTCAGTATGGACTGACCGCCATGTTGGGAGACGGTGTTAATGATGCTCCTGCCCTAGCTACAGCGGATCTAGGAATTGCTATGGGAGATGGCACCGATATTGCTATAGAGACAGCTGATATCGTCCTGATGAAAAATGATTTAACCAAGTTAGTCAAAGCTCATAAACTATCCAAACGTTTACAAATTATTACCCGACAAAATATCAGCTTTGCTCTATTTGTGATTGTCCTTCTCATCAATCTTACTTTCTTTGGACATCTTTCAATGGTTACCAGTGTGACCCTACATGAAGGTTCTACCCTAATTGTTTTGTTTAACAGCCTCAGACTTTTACTAGATTACCATTAAAATTGTTGGTAGGAACGCATTTTAAAAAGAAAAAGCCCACACTGATGGGCTTTTTCTTTTTTTATAGCTATCCTCCCTGTAGGGCTCGAACCTACGACCCATGGATTAAGAGTCCACTGCTCTACCAACTGAGCTAAGGAAGGAAAATGCTGTATTGGCACCGATGATTCACGTTTTGTATTGAACCCGCACGCTTAAGCAGGTGGGCAACTCGCTCTGACTTTAGTTGCTTCCGCGTGAAACGGCCTGCATACTGTCAGAAGACTTTTGTTTCCCGATAATACAAAAAAATAGTCGGTCAACACTTAGATGTGAATTCGTATGCCACAGCAATTCTTCTTTAAATATGATACCATAATGTTAAAAAAATTCAAGTTAAAAATCCATTTTTTATAAAGGGCATCATTGTGAAAGTTTATCAATCTTGTCTTTGTTAGCCCCCAGTGCCCGTTCGTATTTACCTGTTTCATTGGCAGTAAAATAGTTAGCTCCTTTGAGTTTGTCTGGTAAATATTGCTGCTTAACCCATTTTTCCGGATAGGCATGCGGGTAGAGATAATCTTGGGCATTGCCCAATTCTTTACTGCCAGCGTAATGACCATCACGTAAGTGGCGAGGAATAGGGATCGTGCCGCTCTTATGAAGATCTGCAATGGCCTTGTCCATAGCAACATAAGCGGAATTAGACTTAGGTGAGAGTGCTAAATCAATAACAACATTGGCAATTAAAATGCGGGCTTCAGGAAAACCAATTTTTTGGGCTGCTTCCAGCGCTGTCACTGTATGAATCTGTGCATCAGGATTGGCTAAGCCGATATCTTCGTAAGCAATAATGGTTAAACGTCTAGCTAGACTTGGCAGATCACCAGCTTCGATTAATCTGGCAGCATAGTGAAGGCTGGCATTGACATCTGAACCGCGAATAGATTTTTGTAAGGCGGACAAGACATCATAGTGGCCATCACCATCCTTGTCCATGGTAATGTAGCTGCGCTGTAGGCTGTTTTCAACAGTGTCTAAGGTGATGTGGCGACTACCATTGTCATCTGGCTGGGTGGACATGATGGCTAAATCAAGAGAATTATAGGCAGAGCGCAAGTCGCCATTGGTGGCTTGCGCAATGAAGTCAAGAGCATCATCATCTAGTTTGACTTCAAAATCAAAGCCACGCTCTGTATCTGTCAGAGCTACTTGCATAGCTTTTTTGATATCCTCATTTGATAATGGCTCTAACTCAAAAATCTGAACACGCGAGCGAATGGCAGGGGTGACAGAGAAAAAGGGATTTTCAGTGGTTGCGCCAATCATGATAATTTGTCCGTTTTCCAACAAGGGGAGAAGAAAATCTTGCTTAGTTTTATCCAGACGATGAATTTCATCTAGGAGTAAAACCAAACCACCTGAAAATTTAGCTTCTTCAGCAATTTCCTGTAGGCGTTTTTTAGTGTCGGTTGTTGCATTGAAGGTACGAAAGGCAAATTTGGTTGTACCAGCGATGGCAGAAGCGATTGAGGTTTTTCCAATTCCCGGAGGGCCATAAAGAATCATGGAAGACAGACGGTTAGCAGTGACCATTCGCGAAATAATCTTGCCTTGACCGACTAGATGCTTTTGTCCGATAACTTCAGAGATATCTCGAGGGCGCATACGAAGTGCGAGGTTATTTGGCATAGGCAGCCTCCAAATCATAGCTGTAGATGAGGTCGTCAACATATTGTCCCTTGAGGAAAAATTGTTTTGTTAAGCATGCTTCTAAATCAAAACCTAATTTTTTATAAAAAAGGACAGCTTCTTGGTTGGAGCTTAAGACATGGATTAAAACCTTTTGATAATCGCTTTTGACTTCATTTAAAAAGATTTGGACTAAAGCTCTCCCAATCCCCTTCCTACGCTCTTTCTCAGCAACAGCAATACCAAATGTCACAATATGTTGACCGCTGGGAAAGGGGTAAAGAGGACTGTAATCAAGAACACCAACAATCTTATCTTTTATTTTAGCAACTAAAAAATGAGTGTTGCTCTCAAACTTCTGAATGATTTGATCCTTACTAGCAACGGGTAGGGGGACTGGTGTATTTTGCTCGGACCAAGTCTTATTCTCCAGTTCAACAACTTGTTCAATGTCGCTTAGTAACATAGGGCTTATTTTCATTTTCTTTGCTCCTCTAAGTCTGTTAAGGTTATTGTAACACAAATTTGGCAAAAGTTTGCTAACAGGCATGTACATTGTGACAAGATGACTCGTCGCCTTGCGATGAAAATGCTATAATAGAAGAAAAAGATTTTAGGTAGGATGATTATGTCCAAGTATGGTTTTTTATCAGTGTTGAAAGAAGAAATGGATAAGCATTTTCATTACGACTATGCTCTAGATTGGAATAAGAAAAATCATGCAGTAGAGTTGAGCTTTGTGCTGGAGGTTCAGAACGCTGACAGCGTGGAAACCATTGATGACAAGGGCGAGGTGAGCAATGAGGACATCATTTTTGAGGACTATGTGCTGTTTTACAATCCTGCCAAGTCTAAGTTTGATGCAGATGACTATCTGGTAACTGTTCCTTATGATCCCAAGAAGGGGCTGTCGCGTGAGTACTTAGCCTATTTTGCCCAAACCCTCAATGATGTAGCAATCCAAGGTCTTGATGACCTCATGGATTTCCTGACCGACGAGACTGCCACCGACTTTAGCCTTGAGTGGGACACTGAAACCTTTGACAATGGCAGAGCAGAGTTGGAAGAAACAGAGTATTACGGATATCCGAGGTATTGATAGGAGAGCAATATGAAGAAAAATTTGAAACGTTTTTATGCCCTTGTTTTAGGGTTTATTATTGGCTGTCTTTTTGTTAGTATCTTGATTTTTATTGGTTATTACCACGCCAATGCGATCTCGGTAAAATCCTATACTGTAACCTTTTTAGGTCTGCCGCTGTATGACATTGTACTAAATGATAAGATTTATGCAGGAACAGCAATTGGTTCCAACATTGGAACCCTTTGTAGCTTCTTTGCTTTCGTTGCTTTAATGATCGAAGAAGTCTGGATGCGTTTGGTGAGAAGAAGACAAAAATGCTCGTGATAATGGTGTAGCATAGTTGGCAAAAAGAGATTGTTAGATAACTAAAAGATCAAAGTATTAGAGGCACATTCAAAATTACACGTCTAAGGCGATTGTTCAAAGTTTGCATACAAAGTTATTACTCATTTATGGTGAATTTTTTAGATAATAGTTTAGCTTACACCGATAATCGTTTTGTGTTCCTCATCGTCTAAAGCAACTATCAAAAAGAAAAAAAGGAAAAACAAAATGGACAAATGGCAAGAATTAACCATCACAGTCAATCGTGAAGCTGAAGAAGCGGCCTCCAATATTTTAATTGAATTGGGCAGTCAGGGTGTGGCCATTGACGACAGTGCAGATTATCTAGGCAGTGTTGGCAAATATGGTGAACTCTTCCCAGAGGTAGAGCAGTCTGAATTGGTTAAGATTACGGCTTACTATCCCGAGTCAACTAATATCGAAGCTGTAATAGCTCAGATCAAGGAGCGTCTGGCAGAATTAACAGATTTCGGTCTGCAGACAGGTCAGGTGCAGTTGACTACTCAGGAGCTGGCTGAGGAAGACTGGGCAGAAAACTGGAAAAAGTATTATGATCCTACTCGTATCACCCATGACTTGACTATTGTGCCAAGCTGGACTGATTATGAAGCCCAAGCAGGTGAGAAAATCATCAAACTTGACCTCGGCATGGCTTTCGGCACAGGTACCCATCCGACAACCAAGATGAGCCTCTTTGCTTTGGAGCAGGTCTTGCGGGGTGGCGAAACGGTTATTGATGTTGGTACTGGAAGTGGGGTACTTTCCGTCGCCAGCTCACTTCTGGGTGCCAAGGAGATCTTCGCTTACGACTTAGATGATGTAGCGGTGCGCGTGGCTCAAGAAAATATTGATCTCAATGCTGGGACTGAAAACATTCATGTGACAGCGGGTGATCTACTCAAGGGTGTTGCGATTGAAGCGGACGTTATTGTAGCTAACATTTTGGCAGATATACTGGTCAATCTGACGGATGATGCCTATCGTCTTGTTAAGGACGAGGGTTATCTCATCATGTCCGGTATTATTTCAGAAAAATTAGATATGGTTCTTGAAGCGGCTCACAGCGCAGGCTTTTTCCTTGAAACCCACATGATTCAAGGCGAATGGAATGCCCTTGTCTTCAAGAAAACCGATGCTATTTCAGGCGTGATTGGAGGATAAATGCAGCAGTATTTTGTAAATGGCAAGGCTGACAAGCTGGTCACGATTACCGATAAGGATACTATCAAGCATATGTTTAATGTCATGCGCTTGACTGAGGATGACGAAGTGGTGCTGGTTTTTGATGATGGGGTCAAACGTTTGGCGCGTGTGACCAATGTCCAAGAACACACTTTTGAAATTGTAGATGAGCTATCTGACAATGTGGAATTGCCTGTCCAAGTCGTTATCGCTTCAGGATTCCCCAAAGGAGATAAATTGGAATTTCTTGCCCAAAAGACAACTGAGCTGGGTGCGCATGCTCTCTGGGCCTTTCCAGCTGATTGGTCTGTCGTTAAATGGGATAGTAAAAAATTGCTCAAAAAAGCCGATAAGCTGACTAAGATTGCCCAAGGAGCGGCTGAACAGTCCAAACGCAATATCATTCCGCAAGTCAAATTTTTTGAGAAAAAGTCTGACTTTCTGACTCAGCTGGCCGTATTTAATAAAATCTTCGTTGCCTATGAAGAATCTGCTAAAATCGGTGAAAGCGCAGCTCTGGCGCGTGAACTAGCACAACTGAGCGCAGATCAGCAAATTCTTTTCATTTTCGGTCCGGAAGGCGGCCTTTCACCAGCGGAGATAGCAGCCTTTGAGAAAGCTGGGGCTGTTAAAGTTGGACTAGGTCCCCGCATCATGCGAACAGAAACAGCTCCGTTGTTTGCTTTAAGCAGTATTAGTTATGTTCTGGAATTAGCAAAATAAGTAGGAATCGCTATCTGTTATATTATCCTCAAGGGTAAAGTTAAATAGAATGAAAATTATAATGGCTGCAATAAAAAATGTTGCTAAATTAGCGGGAATTTCACTTTCTACTACATCCCGTGCTTTATATGACATGATTAGTCAGACAACAAAGGAGCGCGTACATCAGGCAATGAAAGAACTTAATTATTCTCCTAATTACTCCGCTCAAATGTGGTTAAAAAGCAAACCAATACTGTTGGAATTATTCTGCCTGTTCGTAAAAATCAAGAGATTTAGCTCTCACAATCATTTCAGGAGAGAACTTCTGCTTAAGGTAATGCAGGATTTGATTTTCTCCTGTGTTTCTTTATCATAAGTCACAGGCTTTACAGATTGCTTACGGTTAGTGTTGTAGGGATGTTGAGCATAGTCGGCTGTCAGCTTGGTACATCTTTTCAAACTTTCCGCTACGTCTTTACTGTGTGATTAAGCCACGTTTGATGTCGTTATGAATCGTTTGCGGAGCTTTCTTAAAAGTTTGGCAATAGCACCATTGCTTTTTCCAGCCTTCAATTAATTGACGTTCTGTTATTGTCAAGTGTCCTCCTTTTGAGCTATAACGGTTTTGCATCTCAGAGTTTTTCTAATGTGGTTGTGATGAATAACATTATATCTCTCTGAGGTGTTTTTTAATATCTTCAAATGGCTAATTTATTTTAGAATTTTCAACTGCCTATTTTTTTGTTTATTTTCTTAAATTTTTTTTAAAATGCTCTTTACAAAATAAAAAATCATGATATAATAGAACCATAAAATGCAAACGTTTGCATGAAAAAGATGTTTGCTGGGAGGTAAAAATGAAAAATTATAAACAACTTTTTAGCTTCGAATTTTGGCAAAAATTCGGAAAATGTTTAATGGTTGTTATTGCTGTTATGCCTGCAGCAGGTTTGATGGTTTCTATTGGGAATTCATTAGCCTTGATTGACCCTAAATCAACCCTTTTAGTGACTGTTGCTAATATCATTGCCCAAATTGGTTGGGGTGTTATCAACAACCTTCATATTTTATTTGCTGTGGCTATCGGGGGTAGCTGGGCTAAGGAACGTGCAGGTGGAGCTTTCGCTGCAGCCCTTGCCTTTATTTTGATTAACCTTATTACTGGTAACTTTTATGGCATATCGCTTGAGATGATTGCAGATAAAACAAGTTATGTGCACAATATCTTTGGCGGTAAGATGCACGTTGCTGATTACTTTATCAATGTACTTGGCCAACCTGCCTTGAACATGGGAGTTTTCGTTGGTATTATCTCTGGTTTCGTTGGCGCAACAGCTTATAACAAGTATTATAATTTCCGTAAACTTCCAGATGTTTTATCGTTCTTTAACGGAAAACGCTTTGTACCTTTTGTCGTTATTGTTCGTTCAACAATTGTTGCTTTAATTCTTTCTGTATTTTGGCCAATTGTACAATCTGGTATTAATGGTTTTGGTATGTGGATCGCTTCTTCACAACATACCGCACCGTTTCTTGCACCATTCCTTTATGGTACTTTAGAACGTTTACTGTTGCCATTTGGTTTACACCATATGTTAACGATTCCAATGAATTATACCCAACTCGGTGGTACTTATGTTGTCTTGACAGGTGCTCAAGCAGGAAAACATGTGCTTGGACAAGATCCACTTTGGTTAGCTTGGGTGCAAGACCTTATCCATCTTAAAGGTGCAGGTCATATGTCTCAATACCATCACTTGTTAACATCTGTAACTCCTGCTCGTTTCAAGGTAGGACAAATGATTGGTTCATCAGGTATTCTTATGGGACTTACATTGGCGATGTACCGCAATGTTGACCCAGATAAAAAAGAAAAATATAAAGGGATGTTCCTTTCAGCAGCTGTTGCCGTATTCTTAACAGGGGTAACAGAACCACTTGAATACATGTTTATGTTTGCAGCTTTACCGCTCTATCTTGTTTACGCTGTTGTTCAAGGTTTGGCTTTTGCATCAGCCGATTTGATTCACCTTCGTGTGCATTCATTTGGTAATATTGAGTTTCTGACGAGAACGCCAATGGCTATCAAAGCCGGTTTAGCTATGGATATTGTCAACTTTATCGTTGTTTCAGTTGTCTTTGGTGTTGCTATGTACTTCATTACCAACTTTATGATTAAGAAGTTTAATTTGGCAACTTCAGGACGTAATGGCAATTATGATACAGGTGACGATGCTTCTGACGAAACAGCTTCAAATAGTAATGCAGGAACAGCAAATGCTAATTCACAAATTGTAAAAATTATCAATCTTTTAGGTGGTAAAGAAAATATCTCTGATGTTGATGCTTGTATGACCCGCCTGCGTATTACTGTGACCGATGTTGCTAAAGTAGGTGATGAAGCTGCTTGGAAAAAAGCAGGAGCTATGGGCTTAATTGTCAAAGGCAATGGTGTTCAAGCCGTTTATGGTCCTAAGGCAGATGTCCTTAAATCTGATATTCAGGATTTATTAGATTCAGGAGTGGACATTCCTAAGACAGATGTTACAGCTCCAGAAGAAGATAAGACAGCAGATGTCAGCTTCAAAGGAGTTACAGAAGAAGTAGCAACTGTGGCAGATGGTCAAGTACTTCCAATTACACAAGTACATGACCCAGTCTTCTCACAAAAAATGATGGGCGATGGTTTCGCTGTTGAGCCAGAAAATGGCAATATCTACTCTCCAGTAGCTGGTTTAGTAACTAGTGTCTTCCCAACCAAACATGCTCTTGGTCTTTTAACGGATGATGGACTTGAAGTTTTAGTTCATGTCGGTTTAGATACTGTTGCTCTTAATGGAGCTCCATTCTCTGCTAAGGTGAAAGATGGCCAACGTGTTGCATTAGGAGACTTACTTCTAGTTGCTGATTTGGAAGCTATCAAATCTGCAGATCGTGAAACAACTGTTATTGTTGCCTTTACAAATACAGCAGAACTTAAGTCTGTAACGCTTGAGAAAACAGGTCAACAAGCTGCTAAAACAGTTGTCGCCAAAGTAGAACTTTAAAAAGATTAAAAAGGAGTAGGCTAGAATCTAAAAAGTCTTTGCTTGAGATTCTAGATTCCGCTCCTTTTCTTGATTGATAAAGGAGGAACAATGGTTAAGTTATTAACAATCAATAGCCATAGTTGGATGGAAGAAGACCCACAAAAGAAATTAGAGATTTTAGGAAAAACAATTCTTGAAAATGATTATGATGTTATTTGCGTTCAAGAGGTGAATCAGCTTTTGCATTCAGAACCTGCTAAAGATTTGCCTAATTATTGTCAGGTGGCAGGAACTCCAGCCATTCATAAGGACAATTATGCTCTACAATTGGTGACTTTTTTATTGGAACAAGAGAGAGTTTATTATTGGTCTTGGGCTTATAATCATATCGGTTATGATCGTTTTCAAGAAGGCGTAGCTATTTTATCCAAAACACCGCTTGTCAGTCAGGAGATCCTCATATCAGATGTAGATGATGAGCATGACTACCATACGAGACGGGCTCTTTTAGGAAAAACGAAAATTGATCAGGAGGATATCGCTATTGTCAGTCTTCATATGTCTTGGTGGAACAAGGGGTTTCAAGGAGAATGGAACAAATTGGAAAGAGCACTGTCCAACCTAAAGCTTCCCTTACTTTTAATGGGGGATTTTAACAACCCTTATGAAAATGAAGGGTATCAAGCAATTCTAAAAAGTTCACTGAAGTTACAAGATAGCCACCAGTCAGCTAAAATTACTTATGGCAAAGCCACTATCCAAAAGGAAATTGATGGTTGGCAGGGCAATCAAGAAGCCCTCAAAGTTGATTATGTTTTCCTAAGTTCAGATTGGCAGGTGGAAAAATCAGAAGTTATTTTTGATGGGAAACATTACCCAATGATTAGTGATCACTGTGGTTTAGCCTGCCAAGCAAATTTGAATAAATAAGCAAAGACTCCTTATCTGTCAAAGATAGGAGCTTTTTTATTTGACGACTAAAAGTTTAGCTGCTAAGCGTATCATCAGGTATTCTCCCTTTTTCTTTTTGCCCTAAAGTGTTAGAATAAGAATAAGATATTTTTAGAGAGGCAAAAGATGGCGAAAGATGCAAATTTAACAGGTCAAGAGGTTATTGATATCTGCTCAATGTATATGAATAAAGCAGATATTGCCTTTGTTCAAAAAGCTTTAGATTATGCCACGGAATGCCATAGCGGTCAATTTCGTAAGTCAGGGGAACCTTATATTATTCATCCTATTCAGGTTGCAGGAATTTTAGCCGACTTACATTTGGATGCTATTACAGTTTCCTGTGGCTTTTTGCATGATGTCATTGAAGATACCGAAGCAACTTTAGATCATTTAGAAGCTAAATTTGGCAGTGATGTTAAGAACATTGTTGATGGTGTCACAAAGCTAGGGAAAGTTGAGTATAAATCGCATGAAGAACAGCTAGCAGAAAATCACCGTAAGATGTTGATGGCTATGTCCAAAGATATTCGTGTCATTCTGGTTAAATTAGCTGACCGTCTTCATAATATGCGGACGCTGAGGCATTTACGCAAGGATAAGCAAGAACGTATTTCACGCGAAACCATGGAAATTTATGCTCCCTTGGCGCATCGGCTGGGGATTAGTCGTATCAAATGGGAATTAGAAGATTTAGCTTTTCGTTATCTTAATGAAGTTGAATTTTATAAAATTTCGCATTTAATGAACGAAAAGCGTCGTGAACGTGAAGCATTAGTTGATGATATTGTTGATAAAATTAAAGCTTATACTGCAGAGCAGGGCTTACATGGTGAGATTTACGGACGTCCCAAACACATTTATTCCATTTATCGGAAGATGCGTGATAAGAAGAAACGTTTTGATCAAATTTATGATTTGATCGCTATTCGTTGTATTTTGGATACACAAAGTGATGTTTATGCCATGCTGGGTTATATTCATGAGCTTTGGCGTCCTATGCCCGGTCGTTTTAAGGACTATATTGCTAACCCTAAAGCAAATGGTTACCAATCCATTCATACAACTGTTTATGGACCCAAAGGGCCAATTGAAGTGCAAATTCGGACGCATGAAATGCATCAAGTGGCTGAATATGGGGTAGCAGCTCACTGGGCCTATAAAAAAGGAATCAAAGGTAAGGTTAACAGTCAAGAATCAGCTCTAGGAATGAACTGGATTAAGGAACTTGTTGAGTTGCAAGACGCTTCCAATGGCAATGCGGTTGACTTTGTTGATTCTGTTAAAGAAGATATCTTTGCAGAGCGTATTTATGTTTTCACACCTAATGGTGCTGTTCAAGAATTGCCTAAGGATTCTGGTCCTATTGACTTTGCCTATGCCATTCATACACAGGTTGGAGAAAAAGCAACAGGCGCTAAAGTTAATGGTCGCATGGTCCCTTTAACAGCTAAGCTCAAAACAGGTGATGTGGTTGAAATCATCACAAATTCCAATTCTTTTGGTCCCAGCCGTGACTGGATTAATATTGTTAAGACCAATAAAGCTCGTAATAAAATTCGTCAATTTTTTAAAAACCAAGATAAGGAACTCTCTATCACAAAAGGCCGTGATTTGCTGGTTGATTATTTTCAAGAGCAGGGCTATGTGGCCAATAAATATTTGGATAGAAAACATATAGAGGCTGTTTTGAATCGTCTCAACTACCGTAATGAAGGAGCTCTTTATGCGGCTGTCGGTTTTGGTGAATTGTCGCCTGTTACTGTCTTTAATAAGTTGACAGAAAAAGAACGCCGTGAACAAGAACGTGCCAAAGCTAAAGCGGAGGCTGAGGAACTCATGAAGGGCGGTGAAGTTAAGCACGACAATAAAAAAGAAGTCCTTAAGGTTAAAAGTGAAGGCGGTGTTATTGTCCAAGGTTCTTCTGGTCTCTTGATGCGGATTGCTAAGTGCTGTAACCCTGTCCCAGGCGATCCTATTGAAGGCTATATTACCAAAGGTCGTGGCGTTGCTATTCATCGTGCTGACTGTCATAATATTAAGAGTCAAGAAGGTTATGAAGAGCGTTTGATTGATGTCGAATGGGAAGATGATTATTCCACCAAGGAATATATGGCAGAAATTGATATTTATGGTCTCAACCGTGCCGGTCTCTTAAATGATGTTCTGCAAATCTTATCGAATCAAACAAAGAATATCTCAACGGTCAATGCCCAGCCAACTAAGGATATGAAATTTGCCAATATCCATGTGACTTTTGGCATCCCTAACTTAACCGTTTTAACAGCTGTTGTTGATAAAATTAAGGTCATTCCAGATGTTTATTCTGTTAAAAGGACTAACGGGTAAGTGCTGATGAAAATTGTCATTCAACGCGTTATGAAAGCCAGTCTGACTGTTGAAGGTAAGAGCAGAGCTTCCATTAACCAAGGCCTAGTCTTATTAGTCGGGATAGGTCCAGATGATGTTCAAGAAGACCTAACTTATGCTGTTCGGAAAATTACTAATATGAGAATTTTTTCGGATGAAGAAAGGAAGATGAACCTTTCCGTTCGAGACATTAAGGGGGAGATTCTTTCTGTGTCTCAATTTACTCTTTTTGCTAATACGAAAAAGGGCAACCGTCCGGCCTTCACAGGAGCAGCGCAAGCGGATTTAGCCAGTTATTTGTATGATCAATTTAACCAAGAGCTAGCTCAGTTTGTTCCTGTTCAAACAGGAATATTTGGCTCTGATATGCAGGTATCTCTTACTAATGATGGCCCTGTGACGATTCTATTGGATACAAAAAATAAAGAGTAGACTTGTTCAGAAATAGCCACTGCGTCAGACTATTATGGCTATTTTATATGACAATCTCAGGATTTCTTATTCGTAATCTGATAGATTCACACTATTTTGTGGATAATTGCACAGCAATCATAGAAGTTTATCTCACTTTCATTGGCCTTTAAAAGTCTTCTTACAGTGACCATTTGATGCATTCAATCTTGCTTATCATCAATCTTATATGAAAAAGTTTGGAAATTTTTCATGAAACTCTCATTGAAATTTTGTAATATTTTTGATAAAATACAAATTTATATTGTTAATATTAATATTATATGACAAAATTGATACTTGGAGTTAAAAAATGAAAAAGAATGAGCAAAAAATGATTAAGATGTTCTTATCCTCTGTTGTAACCATACTGCTTTTTACAAATGGTATGGCAGTATTGGCTGATGATAGTTCAACAGACATGACAGGTATGAGCGATGTAACTCAAAAGGCGCCTGCTGAGGATATGGAACAGTCAAATAGGCAAACGGCTGAACCAGCTATTAGGTCAGCTGAAACGGTGGATTCGACCATTAACTCTTTTCAAGAGACAGACCTTAAGGTGCAAGAGAAGGAGAATGCTGCGGCTGCAGTACAGACAGAATCGGCGTCAATAGATTCTAATGAACAGGGACAATCGGTCTCTGCAAATACTAACACACAACCTCAAGCGAAGAAACTTTCTAACAATTATCATCAGGAGCCAATGCAAATGGTATCTGCCGCCAATAAAGAAAGGGCTGTGCTAGAAACTGCACAGAACCAAAAGAATGGCAACATGATAAATCTGACAACAGATAAAGCAGTCTATCAAGCGGGAGAGGCTGTTCATTTGAATCTTACTTTAAACAATACAACATCTTTAGCCCAAAATATTACAGCTACTGCTGAGGTTTATTCTCTTGAAAATAAATTAAAGACACTTCAGTATACGAAGCATCTTCTGCCTAATGAAAGTTATACAACTCAAAAAGGTGAATTCGTTATTCCTGCAAACTCCTTAGCTAATAATCGCGGTTATCTTTTGAAGGTTAACATATCAGACAGCCAAAATAATATTTTAGAGCAGGGCAATCGGGCTATTGCGGTTGAGGATGACTGGCGTACCTTTCCGCGTTATGCTGCTATTGGAGGTTCTCAAAAAGACAATAACAGTGTCTTGACTAAGAACTTACCAGATTATTATCGCGAATTAGAGCAGATGAAAAATATGAACATTAATTCCTATTTCTTCTATGATGTTTATAAGTCTGCTACAAATCCTTTCCCTAATGTTCCTAAGTTTGATCAGTCTTGGAATTGGTGGAGCCATTCGCAGGTTGAAACAGATGCTGTTAAAGCCTTGGTCAATCGTGTCCATCAAACTGGCGCTGTTGCCATGCTCTATAATATGATTTTAGCACAGAATGCTAATGAAACGGCTGTTTTACCAGATACTGAGTACATCTATAATTATGAGACTGGCGGTTATGGTCAAAATGGTCAGGTCATGACTTACTCTATTGATGATAAGCCGCTGCAATATTATTACAATCCTTTGAGTAAAAGTTGGCAAAATTATATTTCTAATGCCATGGCTCAAGCTATGAAAACTGGCGGTTTTGATGGCTGGCAGGGAGATACAATTGGAGATAATCGTGTTCTTTCCCATAATCAAAAGGACAGTCGAGATATTGCTCATTCCTTTATGTTATCTGATGTCTATGCTGAATTTCTCAATAAAATGAAGGAAAAACTGCCTCAGTATTATTTAACACTCAATGATGTTAATGGTGAAAATATCAGCAAACTCGCCAACAGCAAACAAGATGTGATTTACAATGAATTATGGCCTTTTGGAACTTCAGCTTTGGGGAACCGTCCCCAAGAAAGTTATGGTGACTTGAAAGCTCGTGTTGATCAAGTTCGCCAAGCGACAGGGAAATCTTTGATTGTCGGAGCTTATATGGAAGAGCCTAAATTTGATGATAATAGGGTTCCTCTCAATGGTGCAGCGCGTGACGTTTTAGCTTCAGCAACTTACCAAACAGATGCGGTTCTGCTGACAACTGCGGCCATTGCGGCAGCAGGAGGATATCACATGTCTCTAGCTGCTCTGGCTAATCCTAATGATGGGGGTGGTGTCGGTGTCTTAGAAACAGCTTATTATCCAACACAAAGCCTCAAGGTCTCGAAAGAGCTCAATCGTAAAAACTATCATTACCAACAATTTATTACGGCTTATGAAAATCTTTTGCGTGATAAAGTTGAAAATGATTCTGCTGAACCTCAGACTTTCACTGCTAACGGTCGGCAGCTATCGCAAGATGCTTTGGGGATCAATGGCGATCAGGTTTGGACTTATGCCAAAAAGGGAAACGATTTCAGAACGATTCAATTGCTCAACCTTATGGGAATTACATCCGACTGGAAAAATGAAGATGGTTATGAAAATAATAAAACACCTGATGAGCAAACCAATTTATTGGTTACTTATCCTTTGACTGGTGTGCCTATGGCAGAGGCTGATCGAATAGCTAAACAAGTCTATCTGACGTCACCAGATGATTGGCTGCAATCTAGTATGATTTCTCTAGCGACTCAGGTAAAAACGAATGAGAATGGCGATCCTGTTCTTTATATTCAAGTGCCAAGACTGACGCTTTGGGATATGATTTATATTAATGAAACCATTAAACCAGAAACGCCTAAAGTTCCAGAACAGCCCCAACATCCTGCTAGGACACTTGAACCAGCAATTCCGCAAACTCCAGAAGCAGTCAGCCCTCTCCCAGTAGCTAATAAGCAGTCAGTAGATGAAAATAAAAATGAGATTGTTTCAGCCTTAACCGGTGAAGAAAATGACTTGCAGCTGCCAACTCTTTCCAAACGATCATTGTCAATCTCCCAAGCAGAGTTACCGCAAACAGGAGATAACAATAAAACGCGCTCCAATCTCCTCAAAGTGATAGGTGCTGGTGCGCTTCTAATCGGCGCTGCAGGATTATTAAGCTTGATAAAAGGTAGAAAAAATGATTGATTGCAATAGTGCGATAGTTTCATTGTAAGTTTTATTATGTGACAAGAAACCTCAGATAATTGTATCTGAGGTTTTTGCATATCACAAATTAATCACTCGATTATTCTCTTTTAGAAAACGCACAATATTAACTTTCAACTCTTTAAAATCATCTTGAAAAGCAGCAATCTTAATCGTTTTTTCTAGCCACTTTAAATGAGGTGTCCGACTGATAGCCATTCATAGACAGAAAAAAGATGCAATACAAGCAGTGCTGTGCACTTGTTAGCATTGTAAAATAGGTGCTTTTTGATAATTATTTATCCAGATGATAGCCTCTTTTTCTTTTGTGCTTTCCTTGTTGTCTTAATCACGATGCCGTCTGGCAAAGTCAACAAAACGGAACTTTTCCAGTTTGTGCCGGCTTTCAGTGAATTGAAATTGCTGCTGATTACTGAGATAAACTTTAGATTTAACCGAAACGACATGATTTTCAGAATCCAAATCAAGCAAAATTTTATCTTTTTGCGATACTTGATCTATGGTAATAATCTTTTGAGCATAGGCAATGTCCAGCTTAAGTTGATTTTCAAGATAATCATAGATAGAATGTTCAGCGATTTCTCTGGTCATATGAGGAATCAATGCTTTATCCAAATAATCCGTATCTAAAATGGAAGCAACGCCGTCTATGACGCGCTGTCTTGTGATGCGCCAGACAAGACCTTTATTTTCAAAACCGGTTAGTTTGGTGAGTTTCTCATCAATAATCAGTTTATCAATAGCAATAACATTTGTCTTGACATTCATCTGCAATTGTTTAACCAATTCTTGATAGCTGGTTAGTTGAGAAACAGGAAAGTTAATGCGCTCACGCTTGATAATTTGGGATCCTCTTCCCTGTACTGTTTTAATAAAACCTGCCTTAGTCAAGAGCTGTAAAGCCTTTCTAACAGTATCTCGGCTGCTGGCATAGGTCTGGCTAAGTTCCATTTCAGGGGGAAGATAGTCACCCATTTGATAGTGTCCTTTGAGAATATCTTCTTCTAGTTTTTTAAAAATAATTTCATATTTTTTCATAAGCAATTCAATCTAATTTGTCTAAAAAAATGCATACAACTGACTTTATTTTAACAAAAATTACGCTTTTTTTCTATGGACAACTTGCCAACAAATTTGTAATCGTTTACAATTAAAAAGTAAACATACTGTTATCATATTAAAGGAGGACTAGGTTAACCTAGGAAAAATTTATGGGAAAATTTGAAAAAGATGCCAAGGTATTACTAGATGCTATTGGCGGCAAAGAAAATGTTTCTGCTGTTACACATTGTGCAACACGTATGCGCTTTGTTTTAAATGATGAAAGTAAAGCCGATGTTAAGACAATTGAAGCTATTCCGGCTGTAAAGGGAACTTTTACCAATGCGGGGCAATTCCAAATTATTATTGGGAATGATGTTCCTTTGTTTTATAATGATTTTACAGCTGTTTCAGGTATTGAAGGGGTCTCTAAGGAAACCGCTAAGTCGGCTGCTAAAAGCCATCAGAATCCTATTCAGCGTGTGATGACTCTGTTAGCAGAAATTTTCACCCCTATTATCCCAGCTATCATTGTTGGGGGGCTGATTCTTGGATTTCGTAATGTCATTGATCAGGTTCAATGGGGATTTCTAGATGGACAAACAATCGCACAGCATTCACAATTTTGGAGTGGTATCAGTTCATTTCTATGGCTGCCGGGCGAAGCCATCTTCCAATTTTTACCTGTAGGTATTGTTTGGTCTGTCAGCCGTAAGATGGGAACGAGTCAAATTTTAGGTATTGTACTTGGAATTTGTTTGGTTTCACCGCAGCTGCTGAATGCCTACAATGTAGCTAGTACGCCCGCAGCTGAAATCGCTAAAAAATGGGTTTGGGATTTTGGTTTCTTTACGGTGAGACGTATTGGTTATCAAGGGCAAGTTATCCCAGCTTTACTAGCTGGACTTTCTCTTTCGTATCTTGAGATCTTTTGGCGCAAGAAAATTCCAGAAGTGGTTTCCATGATTTTTGTTCCCTTTTTATCTCTTATCCCAGCATTGATTTTAGCCCATACTGTTCTGGGGCCAATTGGCTGGACTATTGGACAATGGATTTCAACAATTGTATATGCAGGTCTAACCGGTCCTGTTAAGTGGCTTTTTGGAGCTATCTTTGGAGCTCTCTATGCGCCATTTGTTATCACTGGTCTACATCATATGACTAATGCTATTGATACGCAATTAGTAGCAGATACAGGAGGTACAGGACTATGGCCAATGATTGCTCTTTCTAATATTGCTCAAGGATCAGCAGTATTTGCTTATTATCTTATGAACCGTCATGAAGAACGTGAAGCACAAGTTTCACTTCCAGCCACTATCTCAGCTTATCTTGGTGTGACAGAACCAGCACTTTTTGGGGTGAATATCAAATATGTTTATCCTCTTGTAGCTGGAATGATTGGCTCTTCCATTGCAGGCTTCCTTTCAGTCACATTTAACGTAACAGCTAATGCTATTGGTATTGGTGGTCTTCCAGGAATTTTGTCTATCAAAGTTAAATACATGCTTCCATTTTTCATCATTATGTTAGTTGCTATCGCAGTTCCTATGGTTTTAACAGTTTTCTTCCGTAGGATTAACTTTCTCACTAAATCTGAAGATGAAGCTCATCAAGAAAAAACAGAAACTGCTGAAATATCAGCATCAGAAAAGACTAATGAACCTGCTGTAGGAACAACGTTTGAGATTAAAAGTCCTTTAAAGGGTCAAGTCAAACCTTTGTCTGAAGCGGTTGATCCTGTTTTTGCCCAAGGTGTCATGGGACAAGGTGTTTTGATTGATCCAAGTGAAGGTCTCTTAACGTCTCCTGTTAATGGTGTGGTTTCTGTTCTCTTTCCAACAAAACATGCTATTGGTCTTGTAACAGATCAAGGACTTGAATTATTGATCCATATTGGTATGGACACGGTCAATCTGGAAGGAAAAGGTTTTGAAACATATGTCAAACAAGGAGATACGATCAAGGTCGGAGACAAATTGATTCGTTTTGATATTGATGCTATCCATCAGGCAGGTTATACTACAGAGACACCTGTTATTGTCACCAATCAAAATGACTACCAGCCTGATGTCGTTGGAAACCTTCCTCGTGAAATTGAACGCGGTGAGGTCCTCTTAACAGCAAGCAAAATATAGGATCAATTATTGTAAGGAGAATAAAATGACATTAGACAAAAGGAAAGTTGTCTATCAAATTTATCCCAAATCGTATAAAGACACAAGTGGAAATGGGGTCGGGGATCTTCAGGGAATTATTGAAAAATTACCTTATTTAGAAGAATTGGGAATTGATGTTATCTGGCTCAACCCATTTTACCCTAGTCCACAGCGCGATAACGGCTATGATGTGTCTGACTATACTGCTGTGAATCCTTTATTTGGGAGCATGGCCGATTTTGAAGAATTATCGCGTAAAGGAAAAGAGCATGGCATTGAGATCATGCTGGACATGGTACTCAATCACTGTTCGATAGAACACGAATGGTTCCAAAAGGCCTTGGCTGGAGATAAGTATTATCAGGATTTCTTTATTTTAAGAGATAGACCTACTGATTGGCTTTCTAAATTCGGGGGCAATGCTTGGGCACCTTTTGGAGAGACAGGGAAGTATTACCTGCATCTGTATGATGTCACGCAGGCTGATTTAAATTGGCGCAATCCTCATGTTCGTGAGGAACTGTTTAAGGTGGTCAATTTCTGGCGCAACAGGGGAGTCAAGGGCTTTCGCTTTGATGTTATTAATGTGATTGGGAAAGACGAGGTCCTAAAGGATAATCCTCATTTTGATGGGAAACCTGAATATACAGACCGTCCCATTAATCATGATTATTTAAAAATGCTCAATAAAGCCAGCTTTGGTCAGGATGAAAATGGTATGACTGTTGGCGAGATGAGTTTTACAGACATTCCTAACTGCATACAATACAGCAATCCCGACAACCATGAATTGGATATGGTCTTTAATTTTCATCATCTTAAAGTGGATTATGAAAATGGTCAAAAATGGACACGCAAAACGTTTGATTTTGAAGAACTGAAACATCTCTTTCATACTTGGGGTGAAGGGATGAGTCAAGGTAACGGCTGGTCTGCTCTCTTTTGGAATAATCACGATCAGCCACGAGCGCTTAATCGCTTTGTTGATATTAAGCAGTTTCGCAATGAAGGAGCGACCATGCTTGCAGCCTCGATTCATTTATCTCGTGGTACGCCCTATATTTATATGGGGGAAGAAATTGGCATGATTGATCCAGACTATGATTCTATGGCTGATTATGTTGATGTGGAAAGCCTGAATGCCTATCAAGAATTAATAGATAAAGGCAAATCTTCTGAGGAAGCCTTTCACATTATTCGAGCCAAATCGCGTGATAATGCACGTACCCCTATGCAATGGGATACTAGTGAGAATGCAGGTTTTTCAACTGGCAGGCCGTGGCTGAAGGTTGGAAAGAGCTACCCACAAATCAATGTGGCTAATGAAAAACAAGGTAAGATCTTTCCTTTTTATCAAAAATTGATTCGTTTGCGAAAAGAAATGCCGCTAATTGCTCAAGGCAGTTATCAAGCAGCTTTGACAGACAGTGATAAAATCTATGCCTTTGAACGAGAGTACGAAGGCCAAAAGCTGCTGGTTCTCAATAATTTCTTTGCTGAAACAGTTGAGCTAGACTTGCCTTCCTTTTATCAAACAGGAGAAATTCTAATCAGCAATTATGATGATGTCGAACTTTCTGCAGCAATCACCTTAAAACCCTACCAAACGTTGGCGATCTTACAGCAATAGATTTAGGCTTCCCTAAGTCAGTGGTCAAAAATCAAGATTAAAATCAATTTCGACGAGAGGATTCTTGATTTTAGTCTCGCTCTTTTTTGGCTTTTGAAAGAGTCTGGGCAAAAACTAACTTCAAATAAAGCCACACGGGGACTTCAGTTTTGAAAACCCAAACAAGATGACGTCAATACAGTGTGGTTTTTGATTTTTAGTCATGTTAGTAACTAAATTCGTGGTCAATTTTGTTAGATTCATACTCATGAAGAGGAATCCGAGTTCCATTTGGACGGCTTGATTGCCTCTGACATGAACTCTGCGCACACCAATACACTCTTCAATCGGCTAAAAACAGGTTCAACAGCTATTATCTTGCGCTTGGCGTATAGACAAGAGCCTTCTTCGCTATGCAGTTCTTCCTTGAGAGTTCCTTAAAGGAATTCCAAGTTGGATTATAATGAATTTGTTTCTGACGACCACCTTCTGCTTTGACTAGTCGTTCCAACTATGGTGTGTCTTACGTTTTGTCTGCCTCGTAGATTTTAAAATCATGTTTAAATCTATACTTGTCAGTTTGACGAGAGTAGTTCTTAAAGGAATAAACAACCCCATCAGGTTTCATATGATTAGAATAGCAACTTCTGAACTTGCTTTACTCACATCAATCCCAAATACGACTCGCATGATATTACCTCTTTGTCTTGAATAGATTCCTTGTTTTAGTGATATCGTTTTCAATATTCAACGGGCATCCCACATACTTTGATAACATTCCATCTAAAATAGGTGTCTTGCCAGTTTGAGACACGACGTCTAGCACCATAAAGTCTTGCGACTTAACAAGACACCTCTACTTTAACATAAAGAAAAGGTAGTGAGTACTCTCTCCCGTCGGAGATTTTCTCACTACTAATCTTACTATGTTTGAGGCCTTCTATGCCTGAGCCTTTGTATTTTCTAACCCAATCTTTGATGGTTTGATGCTCTACTCCAGAATTCCTTGTTCTAAGTATAACAAAACAATCTCAAGTTTTTCAGCTACAGGCTTTGAACTTCTTTTGGACATAGGAAAACTCCCTTTATAGCTTCTAGTGAATGGACTTGTCAAGAAAAAGTAGACAGGAAGTTAATTAGTGATTATATTTTTCAAACTCTATTGGTTATTGATAACCCAAGGTCGAGTGGATACGTTTCGGATTGTAATAGGTTTCAATCTATTTAAAGATTTCAAGTTGGGCTTGTTCAATGGATGCAAAATGTGCATCGTTGACAAGCTCTCTTTTTGGCTCATTGTCAACTGTAGTGGGTGACTTATAACTAAGCACGAGAGAGAATCAGATTGGTTCTCTCTTTTGTGATGTTCAAAGCGATGAGAATTTTAGTTTTAAAGTTTTTGAAGTTTCGAAAGCTAAAAGCTTGGCGCTTGATATCTTTGATGAGCTTGTTGGTAGCTTCCAACTTGGCATTGGAATAAGGACATTCAAGGGCATTGATGATGTAAGCTTTGTATTTCAGAAAGGTTTTGAAGACTGTTAAAAAGCGATGATTGACTAGGTTCAAATGGTCTTCAATCAGTTCAAAAAATTGAGTTGCTCGCTTTTCTTGAAAATGGAAAAGCAGGAGCTGATAAAGATTGTCATAATAGCGAAGTTCATCAGAGAAAGCCAGCGTCTTGTCGACAATCTCACGGGGTGTTAAGGTTTGCCTGAAAGTTCGTGAATAGAAGGCTTTATCAGAAAGTTTCCGACTATCCTTGTGGAGAATACGCCAATGATTTTTCATAGCTCGATAGGGTAGAGACTTGATGCCAAAACAAACTCTTCATGATGGCTACCCGAGTACTCATCATAGCGCGACTCAGATGTTGGATAATGTGAAACCGGTCCAAAACAATCTGAGCATTTGGAAACAATTGTTTGATGATGGGAATGTAGCTAGCAGACATGTCCACAGTCACGACTTTAACCCGTTCTCGAACCATTCTAGGGTAGTTGTAGAAGTAGTTTTTAATGGTTGATTGCTTGTTGTTCTCAAGGACAGTGACAATCTTTCTCGTCTCAAAATCTTGTGCAATGAAGGCCAATTTGACCTTATTTCGTGAGAATTCATCTCAGGATACTATTTGATGCAATTTATCGTAACTTTCCTTAAAGGTGAATTGTTCTAATTGTCATTGAACGACAGAAACAGAAATGTGCAATCTTTTAGCGATAGCCGAGTTGGTCAACTTTTCGGTGTGTAATTGCGTGATTTTAGCCCAGATAGCCTTGGAAATCTGACAATTTTTCTGAACGAGAGGTGTCTCGGACACAGAGACTCTACGACAAGCCTTGCACTGAAAACGTCGTTTCTTGAGCTTAAGGACAGTAGGCATTCCTTGACTGTCAAGGATAGGAATGGATGAAGCTTTCTGAAAATCATATTTGCCTGACAATGTGGGCAGGCAGGAGCTTGATAGTCCAGCTTAGCTTTTATTTCGATGTGGGTTTGAAGTTGTCAGACAAACAGGATTTTGATATTTTTGTCTTTCAATCCGATTAAATCTGTGGTATTCTTAAGATGTTCCATATGAGTCTTTCTAATGTAAGTTTGATCGCTTTTCATTATAAATCATATGGGACTTTTTTGATACTCAAAAAGCCCTATAATATCCGAAAGGGATTTACCCACTACAGATATTATAGAGTCCTCTTTTTAAGGTCTTGTAAAAGGATTCCATGAGTGCATTATCATATGGATTACCTTTTCGACTCATACTAGACTGACATTTTTTCTGCCTCAGCAGATCTTGAAATCGTGCTCCAGTCTATTGAGAACCTTGATCTGTATGGACTATTAATCCTTCCTTAGGCCTTTCTCTATGATAAGCTTGATTAAGAGCATCTGTTACCAACTGGCCTTGCATACGATTTCCCATATAGACATCTATAAAGACAGATAAATAAAGTGTCCCTGCTTTTGTCGGAATATAAGTGAAATCCTCTAGCCAGATTTCATTTTTACCTTTTGTTTGAAAACGCTGATTAATCAAATTTGGACGTCTCAATGAGGAACGCTGACGGTTATAGTGCTTCCTTTAGCATAGAGACAAAGTTCATGAAGTAGTCTAGCAATACGTTTGCGATTGACCCTTATTCCTCGTCGATAGCGTTCTTTATGTTCATAAAAAATAGTCTTAATGATTTCCTTTAACGCTTCGTTGTCTATCTGTCTTGAAGATGGCTTACGCTTTAGATAGGCGTAGAAGCCAGAACAGGATACTTGAAGTGTTCGACAAGCATGATTATTATTCAGGCTAGAACTGTTTTCCTTTAAAAATTGGAATTTTATTTTCGGTTTGGCTTCAAGAAGACCTGGAACTTTTTTAAGAGAGCTAACTCCTCTTGTAATATCTTATTTTCTTTTTCAAGTTTTTTCAGCTCAAATTGGACATGACGAAGAGCGCTTCCTTGTCCTAACGCTCTTTCTCCGTATTTTTCGTATTCTTGAATTCAGCGATATAAACGATTTGGATGACCCTCTAAAGTTGAACTAACCATCTTTACAGGCTGTCCTTCCTCTAGAATGAGTTTAACTGCAGCTATTTTTGAATGCTTTATCAAATACTTTCTTGGCATCATATTTTTCCTCGTTTTCACTTAACTTCGTGTCCACTTTATTATACCAAGTCCAATTTGAAGGGCAAAAATGCTTTTATGATGTTCGATAAACACGCCAATCTCAAATACAAATTTGGGAACCGCCATTTTTGGGCAGAGGGCTATTATGTGAGCACGGTGGGACTTAACGAAGCCACAATAAAGAAATAGATACAAGAACAAGAAACAGGCTCTATAATTTTTATAGTGGGTAAAACCGCTCTGGAATTATAGGGCTTTTTGAGTATCAAAAAAGTCCCATAAGACTTATAATGAAAAGCAACCAACCTATCATTAGAAAGCATCTTATGGAGCATATCAATCATACCACATTACTCATCGGAATTAAAGACAAACAAACATATCAATTTGAATGAGGCGATTCAACGGGATATACATATCGAAATTATAGCTACACTAGATTATCATCCTCCTAAATGGAAACACTGCACGGAGAAACAGATTAAGTATGATTTCCAGAAACCTTCTAAAATTCCCTTCATCGAAATTGGTGGTTTCCCTAGTCTTATCCGCTTGAAAAAGAGAAGGGGTCAGTGTAATCCTGTCGAAAGGTAACTGTCTCTGAAACCACTCTCGTTAACAAAAATTGCCAAATCTCTGAGGTAGTCAGACATAAGATTTCTCTGCTCCTACTCAACAGAAGAAGCTCTTACCCCTATCGCTTCTAAACTCGCTACCTCTACCGTCTATCGAAAACTAAACTAGTTCCAATTCAAAAACGATGACACAACCTTACCTAAAATACTGTCTTGGGACGAATTTTCTTATCAAAAAGGCTAGCTAGCTTTTATTGCTCAAGATTTCTACTCCGAGAAAATCATCACTCTCCTCGATAACAGAAAACAAGCAACCATCCGAAATCTCTTCTTCAAGTATGCCAAAGATACTAGAAATAAGGTCAAAGTTGTCACTGTCAATATGTCTGGTAGCTATATCCCCCTTCATTAAGCTATTATTTCCGAATGCCAAAATCGTTCTTGACCACTTTCATATTGTTCAGCACATGAATAGAGATCTCAAGCAAACCCGTATTCAAATCATGAAGCTATTTGATAAGAAATCACTGGAATATCGGGCACTGAAATCCTACTGGAAGATCATTCAAAAAGATAGCAGAAAACTCTCTCTTAACACTTTCTACTCTAGAGTATTTAGAGAAACCATGACGTCCAGAGAGTGTCTCAATAAGATCTTCAAATTGGTTCCGGAACTAAAAGATTATTATGACCTCTATCAGTTACTCCTTTTTCACTTACAAAACAAGAATACCGAACGCTTATTTGGCTTAATAAACGAGGCGCTTCCACATCTTAATCACACCTTCAAAACTGCTTTAAACACCTTTATTCGCTATCAAAACTATATCACTAAGGCCATTGAACTGCCTTATTCTAACGCCAAACTTGAAGCTACAAACAAACTCATCAAGGACATTAAGCGAAATGCTTTTGGGTATAGAAACTTTGACAACTTTAAGAAACGCATTTACCTCGCTTTGAATATAACAAAAGAGAAGACAACTTTTGTCTTCTCTCGTACTTAGCTATAAGTCACCCAAGACATTCACACTGGTGGTTTTATTCGTGTTAATTTAAATATCCATTGTTATGGTACCAATTGATGGTATCTAACATTGTCTCTTCAACTGGACGGAAACGCCCTCCCAATTCTATCTCCATCTTGGTATGATCAAAGTGAGTGCGTTGGTATTCCTCGGCGAAGAGCTCGACTAAATCTTTACTGACTAAGACAGGTTTGCCAGTAATTGAGTGATAAATTTCATTCCAAGCGGCAAAGGCCCGAAGCAAAGGACGAGAGATCTGTCTTTTAGGAGCAGGGATGCTTGTAACTGCTTCTAGGGTCTTTACCACTTCCTGCATGGTCATGTATTGACCAGCAGCTAGATAACGTTCGCCATTACGTCCGTACTTCATAGCCCGAATATGGATATCAGCCACATCTCTAGCATCAACTACGCTGTAGCTGGCTTTGATAATACCTGGAAGCCTTTGTTGCATATAATTTAAAATCATCTGGCCTGTGGAAGTTGGTCCCATATCGCCAGGGCCGTACATAGACCCCGGTAGGACAAAGGTAATAAAAATATCGGGATGTTTACTGATAAAGTCACGGACAACCTGATCACTTAAAATTTTACTGCGATAGTACTCTATTTTGGTGTCAGGGCTTCGCGACATGGTCTCATCAATAAGTTGGTTGGGTTGGCCTTTGAGGACAGCAATGGATGAAGTGTGTACCATTTGTCGAATTCCAGCATCATAAGCAGCTTGCAAAAGATTTCTTGTCCCTGTGATATTAGTATCATAGAGTTCTTGCCAGTGCTTGCCACCTTTATGGCTGTCACGAAAGAAAGCTGCTGTGTGAAAGAGGCTGTCACAATCAGATAAATAGGATTGGTAGCTTTTAGGATTGAGAATATCTCCTTGAACAAAGCGAATGGGCAGATTGCCAAATTGCTTTTGTGCTTTATCCATTGATCTAATTAAAGCGGTAACTTGGATATTCTTTTTGAGTAAAGCGCGGACAAGGTTATTTCCCAAAAGACCTGTTGCTCCAGTAACAAAGGCATGTTTGATAGTTCGGGATGGAGTGGTTGTATTCATATGGAAGCTCCTTTTTAGGGAAAATTAATTTAAGACCTCACTATTCAATTAGTGTAATTTGGTCTTTTACTGTAGTTGAAGGCTACATACAATTCTATTTCACAGTCTTTATTACGAAAGTCATTGATTCTGAGTTAACTCTTCTAAATTACGTTTTAGAAAATTAGCAAGAATTGGGTTATCTAATTCTTGAACTATTTTAATATAATTAATTAATTTCGTTTTATCAATTTTCTCTTCATTTTGTAAATAGCTAACTAGTAATTTAAAAAAAGTTAAGGTTACTCTCGCAAACATATCCTGATAGGTTAAAATTTCTTCTAAACGATAGATAAAATAGTTGGCATGATAATATCTTTTTCTCTCAATTAAGATTAAAATCAGATTGAGTAAACTCTTTTCTGTGGCCTTTTTATTACTAAGAATAGACAGATAAAGCTTATAGCGTTTAACAAATGACTTTCCTAAAAAAAGTAAATCTTCATCTGATAGAATAACCATTGTATTACCAAAGAGAACAAGTTCATACTCAGTCCACTCTTCAATACTGTAAAGATATGTGGTAAGAAATTCTTTATCATCATCTGAAATGTAATGCTTGTGATCTAAGGTAAAGATAGCAACATCAATAATTAATTTATTTAGACGATTGTAAACATCAAAAATTTCAAACGACTCATATGTCCTAAGTATTTTCTGTATTCCCTCGATATCAGATAAAGACTGTAATTTAGATAAACGATTTGTTAATTTAAAAAAATGTGACACCTCATAATTTTTTAGTGCGTGACCAAACTCAGAGAAGGTCATATGAATCCCTTCAATAGCCAATAATAACTTATCAGCTGACAACATGCTTAGTCCATTTTCAAATCTAGAAAGTTGTGCGATTGATAAATTCTTATGCACCACATCCTTCAGTTTTAGCCCTCTAGCTATTCTAAGATCTTTATATAACTCTCCTAATTCAAACGCTCTCTTCATAGCAAATAAAACTCCCTTTTAAAAGTATAAATTTAAAATTATGGTTAAAACTAAGAATTATAAAATTACTAATGCCCAGTATGAGGCTATCTAATATGCTTATGAACTCACAGGATTATGAACAGAAGCGAGACATCTTTCTTGTGGCATCTCATGCTTTTAAATTTAATCATCACCATAAATTTTATTTTATCAAAAAGGCAGAGAGATAAAATTACATTTGTGTTAATTATATAACGTAACGCTCTAAATATTTCAAAATTATCTAATGCTCTTGGAAAGCCTTATGTTGCTCAGCTTTTTCTGAGATCTAGAGCATATCAAAGTGTATTCGGATCTATAATATCCCGTAGTGGGTAAATCCTCCTTGGACATTGAACTGACCCCAAAAAGTTAGACAAATAATTTAAGTAAAGGATTTATTTCTGTATTGTACAGGACTAAGTCCTTTTAGTTTTACCTTAATGCGTTTGTTGTTGTAGTAATCAATATAGTCTACAATAACTTGTTCCAATTGGTTAAGTGACTTAAACGTCTTTTCATAACCATAAAACATTTCCGATTTCAAAATGCCAAAGAAGGACTCCATCATACCGCTGTCTGGACTATTCCCCTTACGTGACATGGATGGTTGAATTCCCTTATCCTCTAAAAACGATGATAATACTGGTGTTGATATTGCCAGCCCTGGTCACTATGAAGAATTGTATTTTCATAATGTTCCTCTGTGAAGGCTTGTTCCAACATCATTTTTACTTGTGCTAAGTTCGGCGACGTAGAAAGGTTATAAGCAATAATTTCACTGTTGAAACCATCTAAAACTGGCGATAAATAGAGCTTCTGACTGCTTGCTGGTATGGCAAATTCTGTCACGTCCGTATAACACTTTTCCATTGGTTTGGATGCTTCAAACTGGCGTTGAATGAGATTATCTGCTTTCCTGCCAACCTCTCCTTGGTAGGAAGAGTACTGACGTTTACGACGAATACGAGCCGTCAAACCAAGGATTTTCATCAAACGTTGGACCTTTTTATGATTTACTACGAAGTCACAATTTCTCAATTTGGTTCAACTGATAGTAGTAAGTTGATCGAGGTAAACTAGCCGTTTCAAGAAGTAAATCTAATTGAAATCCTCCTGAGACCATCTCTCTAATTGTCTCTGCCTTTTTCTCTCTCTAAGGCTTCGTCCCTGTCTTCTAGCTCTTTTAATTTTTTTAGGTAGGCCACCTCGGTACGTAAGCGTTCGTTCTCCTCTTGAAGTCGCTCTAGTTCTGTCATTTCTTCCCAAGTTTTCTTGTATTGTGCTAACCAATTTTTCAACAGCGAACGATCGGGTAAAGCATAATCCAAAGATACACTTCTTTGTGAACAACCTTCCAGCAGAACTTTATCAATCATTTCTTGTTTTAATTCAGGGGAATAGTAACGATTCTTCCCCTTTTTAACGATCTCTATTCCATAACGGTCAATTAATCTCACCATGTACTTTAGACCAGAAACATTCCCCAAAATTGATTCGAAAGCCGCTTAAAGCTTTCTCTTTGCTTTCTCAGTTCATATAGTTGAACTTTATCTTCATAAGTCAATTTCATAATAAAAACACCCCAAAAGTTAGATTTTTTCTGTCTAACTTTTGGAGTGCAGTTCATTCACATTGTAGGGTAGGGTTTTTTGAATGTATGAAAAAATCCCATGTGACTTATATGGAATAAATCAACAGTCAGGGAAGTGACTGTTGATTCTTGAGCCTAAAAATAAAAAAGCTAAAAAAAATACCACAGATTTAATCGGATTGAAAGATAAAAATATCAAAATCACACCTTCAAACCCATATTGAAATACAAGCTAAGCTGGATTATCAAGCTCTTATCTGCTCACACTGTCAGAACGCATGATCAAGTACGATTTTCAAAAAGCATCATCCATTCCTATCCTTGATAGTCAAGGAATGACCACTGTTCTTAAACTCAAAAAACGGCGCTTTCAGTGCAAAGTTTGTCGGAGAGTCTCTGTGTCTGAGACATCTCTCGTTCAGAAAAATTGTCAGATTCCCAAGGCTGTCTGGGCTAAAATCACGCAACTGCACACTGAAAAACTGACCAACTCCGCTATCGCCAAGAGATGTCATATCTCGGTTTCTGCTGTTCAGCGAAAGCTGGCGCAGTTCACTTTCAAAGAAAACTTCTCAAAATTACAGTTATCTAAGGCTTTATCTTGGGATGAATTTTCTCGAAATAAGGGCAATTGGCCTTTATCGCTCAAGACTTTGAGATGCGAAAGATTGTCACTATCCTTGAAAACAACCATCAAAAACCTCTTCCACAAGTACCCTAAAAAGGTTCGTGAACAGGTTAAAATTGTGACAATGGACATATCTGGCAGCTATATTCTCATCATCAAACAGCTTCGTTTTTTTATTTTCATGCTCAGGCTGAAACAGTCCACTGGATTGTTTCACTCCCAAAGGATAGAATCGTCCTTGACCGCTTCCATATCATCCTGCTCCTGAACCACGCCGTGATAACCTCCAGAATCCCCATCATGAAGAGTTTTGGCAAGAAATTTCTACCCTATCAAGCAATGAAAAATCATTGGCGGATTCTCCACAAAGACAGCCCCAGATTCTCTGATAAAGCCTTCTATTCACGAACTTTCAGGCAAACCTTAGCATCTCGTCAAATTGTCGACAAGGCGCTGGCTTTCTCTGATGAGCTTCGCTATTATTACGGTCTTTATCAGCTTCTGCTCTTCCATTTTCAAGAAAAGCGAACAACTCAATTTTTGGGACTGATTGAAGACAATTTGAATTTAGTCTAGTCAATCATCACCTTTCAACAGTCTTTAAAACCTTTCTGAAATACAGAGCTTACATCATTAATGCCTTGAATCTCCATATTCCAATGCCAAGCTGGAGGCAACCAACAAGTTCATCAAGGTCTTCAAACGCCAAGCTTTTGGCTTTCGAAACTTCAAAAACTTTAAAACAAAAATTCTTATCACTTTGAACATCACAAAAGAGAGAACCAAGATGAAAAGAACCACTTATAAGAACAGTATAAAAAAGTTATATACTGTTCTTATAAGTGGTTCTTTTCATATGGCCAAAAAAGGAAGCAAGTTCACTAAGTATTCATCAGAATTCAAATTACAGATCGTAAAAGACTACCTTAGTGGGAAGAGTGGAGGGATGTCTTCCATTGTCAAAAAATATGGGTTAAAATCAGATAATCAGGGACTAACTTGGACAAGGAAATACCGCGAAAACCCAGCCCTACTCACACAAGATTTACGAGGCACTAAGTCCACTGGTCGTCCTAAAACGAGAAATCTAGATGAGATGTCACTAGAAGAGCAGAATGCTTATCTACACATGGAAAATACCATTTTAAAGACCTTAAGGCCTCTCCTCAGAAAGTGAGAAGAGGTCATCTTTATCAAGTCGTTGATCGGTTAAAGAATCGTTACCCTGTCTCCTCTTTATGTTCCTATTTTGGTTTCCCAAGGTCATCATACCTACCTCTGGTTAAGCAATGGGAAACCTGAATACAAGCAGTTTAATTCAAACCTCGCTCAAAAGGTTACAGACCTCTTCCATGATACTCAGAAAGGTTATCGCTTCATCTGTTATCAACTGAGAAGACCGTATCAACTCTTCCGTAACCCAAAGACTATTTTACGCTATATGCGTATTCTTGGTCATCACTCACCTATTCGTAAGAAGAGGTATCATTCTTGTACTCAACGAGAGATAACTGAAAAGGCAAGACACGTCCACTACAACGTGCTTGCCCGAAACTTTAAAGCAGAACGCCCTCTCCAGAAACTAACAATGGATGTCAGCTACGTTTACTACAACTATGGGAGGATGTTCCTGAGTGTCATAAAAGATTGTTATGACAATTCCATTTTAGACTATACGCTATCCGATTTCAATGATAACAAGTTAGTTTTTGATAATATAGATCTTGTATTTAATAATTTCTGGGATTCAACTAAGGTCTGTATTCTTCATTCTGATCAAGGATTTCAATACACCAATCAACAATATCTTCGAAAACTAGACCAATATGGAGTGACCATTTCTCATTCTGGTAAGGGAAATGGTTACGATAATGCAGCATGTGAGAATTTCTTTTTTCACTTGAAGAGTGAGTCCTTAAGACCATTTTCACCTAAAGACAAGAGAACACTCATCCATCAAATTAGGGAATACATTAACTGGTATAACTACCACAGACCACAAGAGAAATTAAAAGGTATGACTCCTATGGAATTCAGGAAGTCATACCTTACTAAATAATACTCTTTTTATACTGTCTATTTTAGATGGGGCTTGACAATCTGATTCTCTCGCACGCTTAGTTATTAGTCACCTACTATAGTTGACAATGAGCCATATATTCTTGCAATTGCTTGTCTTATAAGCAGGCGATTATAATAAACGGTATACATAAAATTGCTTGCATAATTATACACTTTAACATAGATTACGTCTCCTTTCTCTATATTATTATAGGCTATAAAGGATTTAAATTAATATTTTTGCAAATATGGAAAAATCCTCCCCTCAAAAAAGCATATTTGTAAATTTTCAGTAATGATAGAATTTAATGATACTATAGGAAAGTAAGATACGGTTAAAATTTAACTAAAAATTGATGGAAAGATTATTTGGCTTGTATTACTGATACCTAAACGATGGAATGGAGGAGAAAAATGAAAAATACTGTAGTAATAACAGGAATTGGCATCAATTCTTGTTTAGGGGCGAATAAAAAGGAGACATTAGATTATCTTTTATCGGATCGGTCTGGAATTACAGATCTCACGATTATAAATACAGATGAATTTGAAACACATGTCGGAGGTGAGGTCAGTGTTCCCAATGATCGAGAAAAGGAGAGATCTTTGGTTCTTGCTGAAATGGCAATAGGAGAAGCTATAGTTGATTCAAAATTAAATGAGGACATGTTAACTAAGGCAGCCCTTCTTTATGGAACGTGTAATGGTGGGATATGCTCTATAGAAAATTGTAATATCATAGAAGACATAAGCGAAGATAGACTTGAACGTTATATTTTCAGTCAAAATGCAGATACCCTAGCTAAGGAATTTAATATACAAGGAACAGTTCAAACTTTCAATACTGCTTGTGCAGCGAGTGGTTTAGCTATTGGTACGGGGTATGACTTGATTAAGCTTGGGCGTAATGATCTTATCATTGCTGGTGGAGCTGATGCAATGTCGAAAGCTGTGTATGCGGGTTTTAGTAGCTTACAATCTTTGTCTAACCAACCTTGTGCACCGTATGATGTCAATACTGGTTTATCTTTGGGCGAAGGAGCTGCTTTTCTAGTATTGGAGAATAAGGAACATGCCTTAAAACGAGGTGCTCATATATACGCAGAGTTAAAAGGTTATGGGCTTAGCAATGATGCTCATCATCCAACTGCCCCTGATCCAAAAGGTGGTGGTGTAGAAAAGGCAGTTGAGTCGGCACTACATAATTCAGAGGTCAATAAGGAAGATATTGCTTATATCAACACCCATGGGACGGGAACTTTAGCAAATGATGGTGCTGAGCTTTCGGGGTTAAAAACAATTTTTGGGAAGGCGGTTTTAGATAGCATTGCTGTGAGCTCAAGTAAGTCCTATTTTGGTCATAATTTAGGAGCTGCAGCTGCTTTGGAATTAAGTAGTACTTTATTGCTAATGGAACGAGGATATCTTCCTGCAACTTTAAACCACACCGAAACTAGACAAGATTGTCAAGGTGTTAATTTAATATTTAATGAAAAGCGTTCAATTAAAAAAGGAAGTCAAAATATTTTAGTGAACAATAGTGCTTTTGCTGGTTATAATTGTTCGATTGTTTGTAGCCTTTATGACGATAAAAAGGAAGTTAAATCCGCTGATGTTCAGCAGGAGAGGAAAAAGATTTATATTAATGATTATTCTTATATTAGCGAATTTTATTCGGTCAATTTAAACGGAGGGAAAGAAACGTTTGTAGATCCTTTTAATCTTAAAGGGTATAAGAAACATTTATATAGTAGACGTATGAATACGCTTAGTCAATATGCTATTGGAGCTGTTTCTAATTTAAGCTTATTTTATTTAGACAATCAATCAATTGACGATATTGGTTTTGTATTTGGTACACGTTATGGTAGTTTGGAAAGTTCCGCTAAATATTTGAGTTCAATATGGAATAAAGGTTTTGATAGAGCTAGTAGTATTTATTTTCCTGATATGGTACTTAATTCGACTGGTGGTAAAGTTCACTCGGCTCTGGGGTTTAGAGGATATGCTTCAACTATCTCTACTGGTGGAAATGAGTTTTTAGCTACTATTTCAGATGCTTATTTTGCTCTTCAGTCTAATGTGAGTGGTTCGTTAATTGCAGGTTCAGGTGAAGAGAAATCGAATTTTGAAAAATATATAACAACTTCAATTACTACAGAAGAATGGATGGCATCGCCTTATTTTGAATGCGTAGAGGTTTCTGATTGTAATGATAGTTGGTTGGAAATTCTAGATGTATATCAAGGATTTGTTACAGCTGATCACTTGCCTAATATTATTAAAGAGAAATTATCAGAGTGTGATGTTATTATCAACTTATCAAAGTCCTTTTTACGTATTCAACAAATTTCGGAGATGGCAAAGGGTTTGGAGGTGATTGCGTATGAGGAATTAGTCAGCGGTGTTTTTGAATATATTTCAGGTAGCAGTTATGATGAGTTTTCCCTGATTGATATCACGGAAAATGGTAACTGTATTATTTTAAAGCTAAAAAAAGGAGACTAAGTAAAATGGATCAAACAGATATTAAAAAAATTATTAAGGAAAAAGTATTAATTGAACGGTTAGAGTTAGAAGATATTACACCGGATGAAATTATTGATAGTGAACCTCTTTTTATTGATGGACTGGGGCTAGATTCAGTAGAAGCATTAGATGTTGTCGCCGGAGTAGAAGAAGAATTTGGAGTTAAGGTACCTAAAATGATGAATGAAGAAACTCAAAGGTATTTTCATTCTGTTGATAGCTTGGCAGAATATATTTCGACTTTGCTAAACTAAGCTATATGTAGTAAATGTTTATGTTTTCAAAATGGGGGTAAGAGTTATTGTCCTCTTCACCTCTATATTGTATTCTAATAAATATTTTAATGGAGAGTGCAATGAATATACTATTAACAGGAATTACTGGAGTTATAGGAAAAAGTATTTTTAAAAGTCTCGTTACTAAGAAACATAATATTTTTGGTTTTTATAAAGGAAACGAGGCTGCTGCTTTAGAACTAAAGGAACTTTCCCGCTATGCTAAAGGAAATTTGTTTCTGTTCAAGGGGGATAGTTCTGATATTTATTTTCTAGAAAGTAGTGTTGAAGAGATTATCTCTACTAATGGTGATATTGATTTAGTTATTCATAATGCTGGAAAAAACAAAGATAACTTTTTTCTTAATATGACGATGGAAGAATGGCATTCGGTTATTAATACTAATTTGATTGCAAATATTTTATTGACACAGACTATTTTGAATTATCAAAGTAAACAGAATTTTCGTATCCTTAATGTTATTTCAGTTTCAGCGATATATGGCAGAGAGGCACAAACAAATTATTCAGCTTCTAAAGGTGGGGTAGTTGGCTATTCAAAGCTACTGTCAACGAGAAAAGGCAGCGATATCCAGATTGTTAATATTGCCCCAGGAATGATAGCCTCCTCTATGGTGGATAGGGTACCAAAAAAAAGTTTGGAAAATTTCTTGGATTATACAAGTAAAAGGTGTCTCGGAAGTGCTGATGATATAGCAGAGTTTGTAGATTATTTTGCTCACATGACATCTAGATATATGACAAATATGACCATAAAAATTGATGGTGGTTTTATGAGGTAAGTATGAATATTATCATTACACAAACAAAGTATGAAGTAAATAGGAAATTGGCGAGCTCCTTAAAAAAAATGGGACACCAAGTTATATGCGTAGCGGATATCTGTTGTTTGACTGATGGGGAAAAAGGAGAGTACAATCGTTTCTTTGATGATTTGAGAAACAGGATTGATATCTTCATTAATGGGATTATAGATGAAGATGAATCGTTTTTAATTGAACAAAATTACAAAGATTACTGTCTGAATAAATTACAACCCTTCTTAGATCAGCTGTTTAGCTTTAATCAGACAGTTAGTGCCAATATGATGCGAGGGAAAAATACGAATATCCTTTTTCTCTTGAAGTACGACGTACTTCGATATCATGGTGTAGTGTCTTCTCCGATATATAACAACTTAGTTCTGTCCTTGGTAAAAAGTCTATCTAAGGAGCTATCATCCTTTAGTATTAGTGTTAACGCATTAACATTGGGCGCAGGTTTCTACTTTAAGCAGTTACAGAAAGAGAATATGAAAATCTTTAATCTGAAGCCTAGCTTGAGAAAAATAGAAGAAGTAGCTGAGGTTGTTGAGCTGATGGGGATATATAATGGAAAGTCTATACTAAGTGGTCAGAATGTTGAGCTGTCCCCGGGAACGGATACAACAATTTGAAGGATTTATGATAAGGTATATCCCCAATTTACTTCCTTTTGGGTATATTATCATATGAAATCGTATGAAGCTATAGTAAATTGATCACAGACAAGGGTTTTTGGGAACTACTTTATAATATTTATCGGTAAATGTGATGATGTAAATTTTACCCTATTATTTAATTTGAGGCGTTGAAGAACTGTTAAGCATCGGGTAAAATTGGTTCTTTCATTTAATAATTTGTATTAGATGATATAAAAGCTATCTAAATTTTAAGGAATTGAAGAGAATGATAGAAAATCAGAGCTTTTAGTGGGAGGTAAGATGAAATCAAATATAAAAACTGAGTATGATTATATTATAGTAGGAGCAGGAATGAGTGGTCTGGCTGCGGGTATTTATTTGAGTGGTCAGGGATATCAAGTTTTGATTTGTGAAAAGCATAATAAGGCCGGTGGATATGTTCATTCTTTTTCTAGAAAAAAAATATATACCTTTGATTCGGCTGTAAGGATTGTTGCTGGAGCTAAACACGGTTTATTAGCAGATTTACTTGACAGTTTAGAAATTAAAAATAGGGACTTTTTCATTGAATTGGATGATATTTATAAAACAATCACACCTAATTTTTCCTTTAATTCAGGAAGGGATCTTGAGGCATTTAAGGCCAATCTAAAAGCGACTTTTCCCAAAAATAAACAAGATGTTGATGCAATTATCGATGAAATGAAATCTGTCTATTATGATGTTCTTAGCGTTCAAAAAAATGAGAGGAGCATCTTGGATGCACAGTATATCAATAAATATCGTGATGATAGTTTTTCTGAGTTATTAAATCAATTTACAGAAAATAACAATCTCAAATTGGCTATTTCTACACTATGGGGGTTCTTTGGAACAATACCTGAAGATGCTTCAGCTATCTATTATTCTTATGCTATTTTATCTTTTTTCATAGAGAAGGCCTACTATGTTAAAGGTTCTTTTGACACTTTAACTGAAGCACTTACTAAAAAATTTCAAGAGAACGGTGGGGATTTAGTATACAGAGCAGAAGTTATAGCTATAAATATCGAAGAGGGAAGTGCATCTGGTTTAGTTTTAAAAAGAAATCATATGAGTGTCTCAGCTAGAAAAGGGATTATCGCATCGGGAGATATTCTCAAAACTGTGGAGAATCTAGTTGGTGAAATTTATTTTCCAAAGCGATATCTATCTAAATTGAAAAAGCTGACTTTACCTTTTTCAGTATTCCAGACTTACTTAGCTACAGATTTAAAAAAAGAGCAACTTGACCTAGCACATGAAAATTTTTATTTTGCAGATCGCTCTAACAGTGATATCAGGAGTAGTTTCTCAAATTTAGAAGCAGATATCAGTAGTTTTTCAATTTCAGCTCCCAGTTTGATTGATGGATCGCTAACTGTGGATAATTCAACACTTCTAGTGCTATCTACTTTTGTTCCTTACTCTGTTGATGGGGGGTGGAAGAATAGGAAAAAGGTATTTGAAGATGCCTTAATTAAAGAAGCAAGCCATGTTATTGGTGATCTTAAAAAGCATATCTTGTTTCAAGAAAGTGGGACGCCTGAAACGATGGAGAGATATACACAAAATAGTGGAGGTTCTCCTTTTGGTTGGGAACAAAAAAAAGAGCAGATTTTTCAGCGCCCTAATTTTGCTACGCCTCTAGATAAGCTTTACTTCACTGGTCATTGGACCAATAATGGTGGAGGGATAGTGTCGGCTATTTTGTCAAGCTTCAATTTGGTAGAATATTTAAAAAAATCAGAGAAGTATACTAGTGTTATGTAAGTTTCTAGTGGACTGCTATATGTCGCTTACGTGATTTTCAAAAGGAGTAATAGTAGTGATTATTAATGAAGAAATTAATTGTATCTTCCATTGTACTTAACTTTAACGGCTTTATCAGCTATAGAATTACTTTTAATGCTTTCGTGTAATTGGAAGAAAAAATTATCAATAATATAGGAAAATGGGAGAAGCACTATGAATGATGTTAGAAAGAAATTGAAACAAAGGCCTCCGTTTTTAATGGTAGATAGAGTTATTAAAGCTGATGAAGATGAGGTTACTTGTGAAAAATTTGTATCAGAAAATGCCGCCTATCTACAAGGACATTTTCCAGAGGATCCCGTTTTCCCTGGTGTTTTGATTATTGAATTTGCTGCCCAATCCAGTATGTTCTTAGACTTTGAGAAATTGGGTCTTGAAGCTAATAATGGTTACTTGGCGAACGTAGAAAAATTTACTTTCAGTGAGTTAGTAAGACCTGGAACAATTTTAATATCTAGAGTTCATTTTAAAAGAGTTTTTGGAAATTTTGTCATAACGGAATGTGAGATATCTGATGATCAAAATAATAAAGTCGCAAAAGGAATTCTCAAATTTTTTATTGAATCTAAAATTAATTAATGGAAGAGATTGTGTTCTATTATTTGATTTCAGAAAATTTGATATTAAGTATAATTCGTTTTTCTCGTCCGGAAAAAATAAACTATGGGAAAAGATTTTAAAACAGATTTATAAGAATAAGACTCTAGATTTTTCACGGGGATTCTATGGAAAGCCATTTGTTATCCCTGATATTTTTGAGTTTAATGTTTCGAATAAGGATGATATTTTAGTTATAGGACTTTCAGCTTCTCCAATTGGGGTTGATATTGAATCCTTGACTTTACCTGTAAAATATAATTCCTCAGTTCTAGGACATTTTTTTAACCTCAAAGAAATTGCTTATTTAAAGGAAACTAAATACCAATCAGAGTTATTCGGTCGGCTGTGGTCTTTAAAGGAAGCCATGGTGAAATGTAAGGGAACTGGCTTGAGTTTTATACCTGAATCCGATGTCTTGCTAACTAAGCAAGGCTTAAAGTTATCAGATGGTTATCGTGCAAGAAGTTTTATTTATGAAAATTATATTATAAGTGTAATTATTAGAAGTAGTATAAATAATGAAAATTAAAATATATAAAGGTGAGAAACATAAGATTAGATAAAGATATGTGAAAAGACCATTATGATTAATCTAAGAAAAGAAATATATGGCTTCACTATTATTGGAGGTGGTCCAGTTGGACTTTATACTGCTTTTTATGCAGGTTTGAGAGGAATGAAAATTAAGATTATTGAATCCTTGCCTGAATTGGGTGGTTACCCTGCAGTGCTTTATACCGAAAATAATAATACCTTCATTATTATAACGAATAAGAAGCATCATATGAGTCGTGCTATTATAATTGGTAATAATTCTTTGCTCTCTCGAACCTTAAGGGTAAAGTGAGAAGAGCGTTATATGGAAAAAAACATTTTTTATATAATATTTATCAATTAGATTAATTTGTAGGGAAAAACGTTGTTATTTGTGGTGGTGATTCGGCTGTTGATTGGGCTTATATTTAGAATCAATTGCTAAAAATGTAGGTTTGATTCACCGTCGTGAAACATTCGTGCCCATGAGTATAGTGTTGGATTGCTTAAAGCATCTTCTGTTGATATTATGACTCCCTATGTTCCCTTGGAAATAATAAGGAATAGTCAAAAGGTCACTAATTTAATAATTCGAAATGTTAAGTCAGACAATGTTATTGATTTTGGCTTAGATGTTTTGATTGTTAGTTTTGTTTTTTCAACTTTTAATAAGAATCTTAAGGACTTGGGAGTAGATTACAGACGTTCAAGTATTCAGATCTTGTCTTCTTTCGAAACTAGTTGAGAAGGTATTTATGCTGTTGGTTTGGTGATATAGCAAATTAGGAAGGTAAAGTTAATTTGATTGCGACTGGTTTTAGTGAAGTGCCAATCGTAAAAATCATGTTGTTCACTCTACCAGTTTAATAAAGTTTAACTCTTAATAATAGAAGGTGCTATCATTAAGAAAATATTTAGTTCTTGATCTGAAAAATTACTGATAATTTCTATAAAGGTAAATCAGCTATGAACTATTTTCATAACAGCAATTTGTATAATACCTTAAAACCTTGGTCGAAAAAAATAACAGAAAAAGAGACTCTCGTAGAATTATATATATGAATATGTTTGAATTTAGCTGTAAAGTTAGTAATGAGTGATACTTATTCTTTTGGGGGTTAGAAAATTGTAAATATGATTATTTTATACTATATTTGCTCGTATTTGCAAATAGATAAAATTATTTACTTAATGATTTATAATGAAGTATAAATAATGGAAGGATTGAATTTATGTATGACGTTATTATTATAGGTTCAGGACTTGGAGGTCTGTCTTCGGCAGCCTTTCTATCTAAAGCAGGAAAAAAAGTATTAGTTTTAGAAAAAATGAGACAAATAGGTGGCTATGCGTACTCTTTCTCTAGAAAAAAAGAGGAATATGAAATTTCATTACATTCTATTGGAGATTTGGATAATGATGGCTCACTGTATAAAGTTTTAAGTGAAATAGAATTATTTGAAAAGGTTATATTTAAAAAACAAGTTTCTAATTATTCAATTGTTAATGAAAACGGTATAATTTCTTCTATAAATGGAATAGATGATTTCACTAAGAAGTTAAAACTTAATTATTCAGAAAACGAAAGAGAAATCCATACTATAATAAACTTATTCAAAACTATCAGAAAAGAAATGAATTACTTAAACAGTTTTTCAGAAAAAGAACCATTAACTAACCTTAAAGATAATATACCTACAATTTTAAAGTATAAAGATTCTTCTTTGCATCATTTGCTATCTACGATTACAGATAACCAAGCACTTATTGAAGAATTTTCTAGGTACTGGGTTTATTTCTCATTGCCACCTCAAGAGCTTGGAGGGGTAATTTATGCCTACGTATGGACTGAATATATGATTCATGGTTCGTATTATCCAGAAGGAGGCTCCAAGGCAATTTCCGAAGCTTTCAAAACAATAATTATAGATAATAACGGGGAGGTAATTACAGGTTCAGAAGTTAAAAAAATTATGATTAAAGATAGTGAAGTTGTGGGAGTGGAATGTAGAAAAAAGCAATATTTTAGTGATATTGTAATTTCTAATATAAGTCCGACTGCAACGATTAGACTTGCAAATGAAGAAAATTTTCCAAAGAGGTATTTAAAGAAAATTGATAATATCATTCCAAGTTGCTCTAGTTTTGTAGTTTATATTACCTTAAATCGTGATTTTTATGAACTATATAGTTATGCAAAGGGAGGACACGAATTTTTTTTAAACAACTCAAAAGCAAACTCTTTTTGGGAAAATTTGAAAAGTGAAAATATATCTGATTTACCTATCAATTGCTCTATTTATAAAGATTCGAAGGGGAAATATACCATTGTGTCATTATGTACTGTCAGCCAATTCGCTAATTGGAATAGGGTTGATAGAAAGACATATAGAACTAAGAAAGAAAGGTGGGAGAAAGGACTAATTCAAAAAATGGATACCATTTTTAGTGGTTTTTCCGAGTATATTGTTGAGAAAGTTTCAGGTTCTCCACTTACTAATATGAGATTTACTAGTAATCCTAGAGGAGCTATTTATGGAAGTGCACAAGTTGTTAATCAAACTTTGAATAGACGGTTAGATAATCAAACTCCGGTTAAGGGCTTGTATTTTTCAGGAGCATGGACTAAACCGTCATCAGGATATAGTGGGGTGATTTGGAGTGGGTACAATGTCCATAAGTTAGTTCTAAATCAGAATAAAATATAAGAATACTCATATATAAGTTCGTTAATTTTTATTAATGAAAATTAAATTATGGTAAATTAAGTATTTCATACTTTCATTTAATTAATTCTCTTTTTCTAAATAACTGTTTTTGAATAATTAAATAACAATAATGCCAGTATTAAATATCTTATACTATGTGTATGACATTATAGACTAGTTATCGTTAACCTTCATAAAAAATTGTTGATGTCGTTTCTTACAATCATAGATGTTTGATCTATTAAAAACTTACTATAACAAGAAAGGGGAAAAATGTTACTTTTATCAGAAATTACTTTACCTAATGGTAGAAAAATAAAAAATCGTATGGTGAAATCTGCCATGGGTGAAGGATTAGCAGATAATCATAATCAACCTACTGATGAGCTTATTCAACTTTATAAGCGTTGGGCAAACGGGGGTGTTGGGCTACTAATTTCTGGGAATGTTAAGGTTGATAGAAAGCACTTAAGTAGTCCTGGGAATCTTGTGATAGATGATGATACAAACCTAGATAAATTAAGGTCTTTGGCAAATGCTGGGACTGAAAATAATACATGTTTCGTATTGCAGATTAATCATCCTGGGAAACAAACACCTAAAGTTATGACAAAGGAACCTGTTGCTCCTAGTGCTATTCCAATAATGAAAAAATTACGAGGGGCTTTTAATACACCTAGAGCTCTATTAATAGAAGAAATTCAGGACATTATTCAAAAATTTATCAATGTTGGGAAAATAGCTCAAAAAGCTGGTTTTTCAGGTGTTCAAATTCATGCAGCTCATGGATATTTAATTAATCAATTTCTTTCTCCTGTAGATAATCAACGAACGGATCAATATGGTGGTAATCTAGAAAACCGAATGCGAATTTTAATTGAAATTTATCAAGGACTAAGAGAGGTCACTTCGCCAGATTTTATCATAGGTTTAAAAATTAATTCATCGGATTTTACAGAAAAGGGTTTTAATAGAGAAGACTCTTACCAAGTCATTTTAAAAATGGCAGAATTAGGCATTGATTTTGTTGAAATCTCAGGTGGTAATTACGAAAAAAGTAAAATTATAGAATCCAAGAATAAAGAATTATTTTTTCTCGAATTTGCTAAAAAAATACAAAAACAAGTAAAATTTCCAGTAATTCTGACAGGTGGGTTAACACATACAAAGGTGATGGAGGAGGTCGTTTCCAGTGAAGGTATAGCAATGGTTGGTTTAGGAAGGGCATTAGTTATGAATCCTGAGTTACCAAACCAAATTTCTACAGGATCTTGTAATTTGGTTAATTTACCACGTTTATCAACAAAAATAAGACGGTTTGATGATAAAATTGGTAGTATTGTTGGCTTGTCATATTATAAACAGCAAATGAGGCGGTTAGCTCACGGAAAAGATACTAAATTTACAACAAATGCTTGGCCGGTACTTTTCAATGCTATTATGAGACAGGTACAAAACAGCTTCAAAATCAAGTGAATTTATATAGAAAGACCAACTAATTTGTTGAATTGTTAACTTTAAGTTTATTAATTATAATTGCGCTCAATATAATATAAGGAGAAATAATGGAAAATTTGAAATTAATTGCTTGTGACATTGATGGCGTACTACTAAAAGATACTTTTAGCCCTATTCTACATAGGCTTGCTAAGAAATATGGTATCCCTTATACAGCTGATTTAGAGAATAATACATTTTCTCAAAATAGGTCAGAAGCAGCAAGCTATGTAAAGAATAATTTATGCCTACCTAAAAATATTTCTGTTCAGGAACTTTTAAAAGAATATTTTGAAGAACGAACTGAATTTATTAAATATGATAGAAGTCCTATTCTCTCTGGTGTTCCTGAATTCTTACAACTATTAAAATCTTTAAATGTATCACTCGTATGTTATGGAGGCTTAGATGAGAAGATGATTGATCCTATATTTAAGCCTTACTTAAAGTATTTTGATTGTTATATATGTACGAATGACTTCCGCCCCGGGCTAAAAGAGATTGTTACTAAATACCATTTTGATTTTTCGCAAGTTTTATTTATTGATGATGTTAATAGAGTTGCAGAAGAAGCTAAAAAGTATGGTTCTCCGTTTATTGGTGTTCCGGCTCAACATTCATGGGGATTTCAGGAAGAAGAGATGAAAAAAACAGGTGTCAAATATATTGTTCACTCTGTAAAAGAGATTACAAAAAATTATCTGGAGAAGGTTGATTTAGATAAATCAATTTGGTAAACAGTTTCCCAGTGCTAAAATTATAAAGTGAGTGTGTATTATTATGAGGAGTATTCTACAAGATAATTTCGATAATGATTTTACTATCTGTAAAAGAAAGAAAGAACAGGTAGATGCTTTAAAATCAAGTATTATAATTTCATCTGATATTGAAGAGATAAAACAAATTTTATCAATATTGAAACAGTCTGTTTCAATATATTTACCAGATTTTAACGATAATAGTGATTTTTTTCAGTGGTTAAAAAATAAAACCTATGAAGATGTTAAGCAAAACTTAAAAAAGGCTACACCGAAACAAATTATGGCTTTATGTGATAGGATAGGGATTCCTTTGAAATATAGCAATATTTTGCTCTCCTCTAGTTCGAAGGCAGATCAAGCTCTTGTTCATAAAATAAGTAATAAAAATATTATGGTTTCAAAAAGTGAGAGAATAGGGGGAACTAATGTCTTTTATTTACGAGGGTATTTTAAAACAGGTGAAATAATTTTAGATCATGAAGCAAAAGACCATGTGGAGTCAATCTTGTTGGCTGAGATTTGTAGACAAGCCTGCTTAGCTACTTCTGAAGTGGCATTAAAGGGTGAAATGCATTATATGATTCCGATAGAGGAATATAAAGTTTATAAGAAGTTTGTTAGTCTAGAGCATCCTTTGTTGATACAGGTAATTTCTGGTAAAACAAGAAAATACTCGGGTTATTATGTTTTTGCACTTTATCAAAATAATGAGTGTTGCTTAAAGGGATATATGTTAGGTAGAATATTTAAAAATAGAATTTTCTTTAAAGAAATAAGAGAAAGATTAGATGAATAAATTAGAAAAAGAGTCTATAAAAAATCTCTTAATACAACTTATGATTCCTTCATTAGTGACAGCACTAGTGACAGGTTCATATAATCTTGTAGATGGCATTTTTATAGGCCAGTCCTTGGGAATTGCTGGAACTTCAGCTAATGTATACATATTCATGATATACACTTTGATTTACAGCTTTTCTGCTTTAGCAAGCGAGGGAACAGCTTCATTATTAACAATTATACTTGGGGAAGCTAAATACAAGAAAGCTGAGGAAGTTCTAAGTATCTCAGTTTTATTATCGCTTATCTTATCGGTTATTCAAAGTATACTGATTTGGGGAGGATTAGATTACTTATTGAGAATCTTTGGAACTCCTAGTATTTTATATCATTTTATTTGGGAGTTTACTTCGGTATTCCTTATAGGTTCTCCTGTGTATTTTGTATCACATACTCTTCTTAGTTGTGTAAGAGCCCAAGGTGCAGTAAAAGAGGTACTTTATATTAACTTAATATCCTTTGTTGTCAACACGGGAACAGGGGGTATCTTTATTTTAATATTTCATATGGGTTTTACTGGTTCAGCTTTATCGACTATTTTAGCAAATTTGACAATTTTAGTAATGACCTGTTATACATATTTAAAAACATCTTCCAACTTAAAATTAAAATTCTTTTTTCCTGATAGTAAGACATTATTAAAAAGAGCAAAAAGAATCATTAATATGGGGCTACCTTTTTTCTTAACAACGATAATTTCGGTCTTACTGCTAATTTTGTATAATAGAGTTGCATTAGCCTACGCGAGTGCTTATGGAGTGGCAGCTCTTTCTATTGTTTCATCAATTTATCGTTACATTATTTCTTTAATGAATGCAATTACTAATGGTATACAGCCGATCATAAGTTTTAATTATGGTGCTCAAAATAGTGTTAGAGTACAAAAGAGTCTTAGGAGCTCACTAACGGTTGGGACTCTATTTTCAATATTTCTTTTTGTAATTATTCAGCTATATTCTAAAGAGATTGTAAGTTTATTTAATTCTGATAGCAAGAGTTTCGTGGCCTTTACAAGTAGTGCTTTAAGGATTGTTATGCTCTCTCTTCCTTTACAAGGGATTATTAATATCGGCACAAATTATTTTCAATATATCTCTCAACCAAGAGTCTCGACAATTTTAGTTATTTTACGACAAATTATTTTTCAAATTCCTTTGGCTGTTTTTTTGCCATTAATATTTAATATTTCAGGACTTTGGGATTCATATTATATTTCTGATTTATTGATTTTTCTCCTAATAATATGGCTCATTAAAAAAAGAAATCAGTGATTGAATGCCTAACTGAACTGCTCTCTGTCAAGTGGACACTAAAATAATAAAAGATTAAGCAACGGCCTTGTTCCTCATTTCAAGAGGAGCAAGGCCGTTGTTGCGCTCCTGAAAACAAAGGCATTACCCTTGAAATAGCTTGAATACTTACTAAACTGTAAGTTAGTTAGAACGTGATTTTTAATATAATGCTACTTAGCTTGATAGAATATCTTACTTGCACATTCTTATTTTAGTTGTACTCTTTACATAAGTTGAAGAAAGGAATGGATGTGATGAAGAAAAAGATGATGGAACTTAACCAAGTCAAAAAAGTTTTTGGAGAACAAACTGCTGTTGATCTCAACAATTTAAAAATTGAGCAGGGAGAAATTTATGGCCTGATTGGTCCAAATGGTGCCGGAAAATCCACCATCATGAAAATGATTTGCGGACTTCTGACACCTACAGCGGGGCAGATTAATGTTGCGGGTTCTGCGATGAAGGAAAATAATCGTATTGCTATTTTGAAGCAGATTGGTTCTCTTATTGAGGAGCCTGCCTATTATGATAATTTAACGGGATATGAGAATTTGCAGATTCTTAAAGAGTTGAAAAATTTGACCGATCAAGATGTAGCAGAGGTGTTAACCATAGTTCATCTGACAGAGAACAAAGACAAGCAAGTCAAATATTATTCTTTAAGAATGAAGCAGCGTTTAGGAATTGCCATGGCAATTATGGGGCATCCTAAATTGATTATACTTGATGAGCCTACAAATGGTTTGGATCCGCAGGCGCGTGAAGAAATCCGCAAGCTCATCCGCATCCTGCCTGCAACTTTTAATACAACTGTAATGATTTCTTCACATGCTCTGGACGAGATCTAAAAATGGTGACTCAAATAGGGATCATTGGTAAAGGCAAGCTTCTTTATCAAGGGACTGTTGAGCAATTCAAGAGCCAATACAGCCGCAGCATTTGTCTGAGAACCTCAGACGATATGTTAGCAGTATCCTTATTAGACCTTGATCCTAATGATGTAAAGGCAACTGATCAAGGCTTACTTCTATCATATTTATCGGATGAGCAAGTAGCGCTGACTGTTAAACGCTTATTGGAGGCTGATGTGGCTATCTATCGTATCTACGAAGTAACCAAGTCTCTTGAAAAACTCTTTATTGATTTTACAGCTGAGGATGCTTTGTAAGGTGGTGAAGATGATGAAAAAATTATTTCAGATAGAAATGCGAAAATATCGCGGTCTGCCTATCATTCATTTGCTAAGTCTCTCCATTATCATAAATGTTGCCATCTGTGCCCTAATAATCTTTCGGGTAAAAGGAGCAGACCAACTAGGAGGTATCATAAAACTTTACCAAGTTTTTGATAACAATGCTGTTTTCAAAATTGTTACTGCTCCGGTTATATTGGCTAGTCTGGCCAGCATGGCTGTGCAACTAGAGAATCGTCATAAAATGTGGAAGGTACTTCAAAACAGTGGTGTTGATTATTACTCTGTTTATACTGTTAAATTTATCTATATTTATCTGTGCTATTTGGCATCTCAAATCATTGAATGGGGAATTATCCTGTTTTTGGTTAACATTCATGGTTTTACAGTCAGAATTTCTCTTGGACGTATGGGGCTTTTTGCTATTTCTATGGCCTTGGTATCGGCAGTTGTGTTGCTCTTGCATTATATTCTATCCTTGAAATGGACTAATCAACTTATCAGTCTATCAATAGCTTTAGTTGGCTCCTTGATTGGCATAATTGTTCTTCTTGTTTCTAGGACGTTTGTACATATTTGGATTTACAGTTGGTATGGACTTTTAATATCAGTTGACATGGAAAGGGTTGGAAGTGAATTTATTGGGCGACTGAAAGATTTTTATGCTTATCCCTTAATAGCTTCCCTTATTCTTGGAGTTATTTTCTTCCAATTAGGAAAACATGTAAAGGTAGGTGATTAGGATGACCTTGATAAAAATTGAATTACTGAAGTTACGTCGTGCTCGCTTTTGGTTGCCTCTTTTAGTGCTACCTTTTTTATCGGTCGTTTATGGAAGTACTAATTTTGCAGGAAATCAAAATGTTCTTAAACAAGAATGGCTTAGTTTGTGGACTCAAGTCTATCTTTTTATGGAAGTTTTTTCTTTCCTTGTATGATTGGTATTATATGTGCTTATATTTGGTATAACGAGCATAAAAATGGCAGTCTAAAGCTCCTTTTAACTTCTGCTTATTCGTTTTCTAGTATAGTTTGGGCAAAGATAACTGTTGCTTTTAGTCTAATTTTTTTATTACAATTGTATTTTTGGGGGCTTTATGCTATCAGTGGTCTCCTTTTTCAATTTAAAATGCCTTTTCCAACAGCGCTATTTTTATGGGCAATCTTGGCCAGCTTCTTTTCAATTGCTTTAGTTGCTATTCAGTCTTATTTTTCTTTGCGTATAAAGAGTTTTGCGCCACCTGTTGCTTTGTCTATGATAATCGGGATATTTGGTTTTATCTTGACAGCTCAAAATATTATTCTTGAATTAGGCTATATCTTACCTTTTTCTAAGTTGGCTGCTTCTATGAATCAGATGACCTCTGTTAATCCAGAGATTACAAATCTTGAATGGTTTAAACTGGGTGCCTATACAGTAGTGATAGTTTTGATCTTTACCTCATTACAAATCCGTCACTTTAGGAAAATGGTCTTATAATTGTTAAATAAGAAAAATAGGGTATGGGTGCATTTTATTTCTATAAATGTTTAAAGATGCCATTATTAATAATATGTCATCCGTTTTTCAAGAACTCTGAGTTATAGAGATAATTTATATCAGTGATAATTGTTTTAAAGCCTCATTTTCAGTTTGTCTTGATGATAGATAGCGCTTAAACAAGCGAAGAAATCTAAACGTTGACAAGCATGATGAATGTTTAGATTTTTTGGCTTTCTTTTCTTTTGGAAAACTTCATTTCTTGAAGGTAAGCAAGTTGCTAATGTGAAGGCATTGGTTAGTATCTAGCAAAGAAAAAAACTTCAAAGTCCGACACTGCTTAAATCGGACTTTTTTGTTACAATAGAAAGCGTATAGAAATGGAGAATAGTTATGGTACGTTTACAAGATGATTTTTATAACGCAGTCAATGACCAGTGGGAAGAGGCAGCGGTCATTCCTGATGATAAACCACGGACGGGTGGCTTTTCTGACTTGGCTGATGACATTGAAGATTTAATGTTAGAGACCACTGACAAGTGGCTAGATGGGAAAGATGTTCCTGATGATAGTATTTTACAAAATTTTGTGAAGTTTCATCGTCAGGTGGCGGACTATGATGCGCGTGAAGAGGCGGGTGTTAAGCCAGTGCTGCCTCTCATTGAAGAATATAAGAGTCTAACTTCTTTTGCTGATTTTGCTTCCAACATAGCCACTTATGAAATGGCTGGCAAGCCTAATGAGCTTCCTTTTGGTGTGGCACCGGATTTTATGAATGCACAAATGAATGTGCTTTGGGCCGAGGCTCCAAATCTTATTTTACCAGATACCACTTATTATGCTGAAGGTAATGACAAAGGTAAGGAACTGCTTGCTAAGTGGCGTACGATGCAAGAGGAACTTTTGCCTAAGTTTGGTTTTGAAGAAGCAGAAATTAAAGATCTTCTAGATAAGGTGCTTACTTTAGATGCCAAATTGGCTCAATATGTTCTTTCCAGTGAGGAATCATCAGAATATGTGAAGCTTTATCATCCTTATGATTGGGCTGATTTTACCAAATTAACACCAGAACTGCCTTTAGATGCGATTTTTACACAGATTTTAGGTCAAAAACCAGATAAAGTTATCGTTCCTGAAGAGCGTTTTTGGACAAATTTTGCAGCTGAATTTTATTCAGAAAAAAATTGGCCTTTCTTAAAAGCTACCTTAGTTTTAGCTGCAGCAAGTTCTTACAATTCTTACCTGACAGATGATATTCGTATCCTTTCAGGAAGCTATAATCGTGCTCTTTCAGGGACACCTCAAGCTATGGATAAGAAAAAAGCCGCTTTTTATCTGGCTCAGGGCCCTTATAATCAAGCACTCGGTCTTTGGTACGCTGGCGAGAAATTTTCTCCTGAAGCAAAGAAAGATGTGGAAGCTAAAGTGGCAACTATGATTGAGGTTTATAAAGAACGTTTGCATAAGACGGACTGGTTGGCTCAAGAAACGCGTAATAAGGCTATTACCAAACTCAATGTCATAACGCCTCATATTGGTTATCCAGAACAATTACCCAAGACTTATGCTCAAAAGATTATTGACGACAATCTCAGTCTAGTGGAAAATGCTCAAAATTTGGCTAAAATCTCAATTGCCTATAATTGGAGCAAGTGGAATCAACCAGTTGATCGCAGTGAATGGCATATGCCAGCTCACATGGTTAATGCTTACTATGATCCGCAGCAAAATCAAATTGTCTTTCCAGCGGCTATTTTGCAGGCACCATTTTATTCATTGGAGCAATCTTCATCTGCTAATTACGGTGGCATTGGTGCTGTCATTGCCCATGAAATCTCTCACGCTTTTGATACGAATGGCGCTTCCTTTGATGAAAATGGCAGTCTTAACAACTGGTGGACTGATGAAGATTATGCGGCTTTTAAAAAGCGTACAGACAGAGTTGTTGAACAGTTTGAAGGACTTGATTCTTATGGTGCTAAGGTCAACGGTCAGCTAACTGTTTCGGAAAATGTGGCTGATCTTGGTGGCCTTGCCTGTGCTCTTGAAGCTGCCAAACGTGAAGCAGATTTTTCTGTCCGTGATTTCTTTATTAATTTTGCAACGATCTGGCGCATGAAAGCACGCGACGAATATATGCAAATGCTAGCAAGTATTGACGTTCATGCTCCAGCTAAATGGCGGACCAATGTTACAGTTACCAACTTTGACGAATTCCACCAAGAATTTGCGGTTAAAGAAGGTGATGGCATGTGGCGTGATGAAGATAAACGTGTTATTATTTGGTAGATATCTAGTTTATATTTTATGATGTGTTAACTCGCTTTATTATATTAAACAATCTAAAATAAAACGCTTGAAAATTTTAATTCAAGCGTTTTTTCATTGACTAGATAACCACCGATTAGACAAAATTTGTTCTAATTCAATCTCAATTTATGTTGTTTTAAATTGAATAGCTCTGGAAATGGTATCAATAGTGACCTTAGCGCCGATAGTAAAGGTAAACAAAGGCTGTGTATGAGCAAAATCAAGGTCATACATGACTGGAATTTGTTTTAGAACAGGATGTTTATCAAGGATGAAATGCCAAATTTTCTCGGTCATTTGACACTCTTTTGGAAAACGTCCAAAAATAACGGCTTGAGGATTAGGATAGGTTTGTAGGACAGCAGCTAAATGGCGAGAAATTTCGGTAGGCTTTTCTTCTTCAGATCCCTCTAAGAAAAGGATATAATTTTCAGGATTAGGAGCAAATTCAGTTCCACGTAGAAGAGCAAAGGTGGCTAAATGGCCGCCGATGGCTATCCCTTCAGCCTTGCCATTATTATAAATTTTCCATTCTGTAGGCATAAAATGACGTGGTTGGCTAGGATCGTACCAAGGGTTGCTGGACCATTTATCACTAGGGACTAAGTTGTAAACGTGTCTAGTAACGGCATTTAGCCACATTCTGCTTTGATAGTCCTGACCTTCTTCCATCTTAAAACTAGAGTAAGACGGTCCCATGTAAGTTTCCATTCCAGTTTTGGCATAAATCGCATTTAAAAGAGCCGTTGTATCTGAATAACCACAGATAATTTTAGGGTGACTTTTAATGAGTTTATAGTCCAAATAAGGTAAGATTTCATTAGCATTAAAACCACCGATTGTTGAGAGAATGGCATTGACATGTTCTTCTCTGAAAGCGTCATGGATATCAGAAACACGGCTGGCGATAGAACTGGAATTGAGCAGATCATTTTCCATATAGTTATTAGAAAAAGAAACTGTAAAGCCTAACTTTTCAAGTCTTCTCTTAGCCGATAAATTGGCATTGAATCCACCTAAACTTTCAATGGAATTTGATGGACTAAGCACTCTGATATGATCACCATATGTTAGTTTTTTCATTCATCTTTCCTCCCCATAAGTAATCCCCTAAATGTGACATTTTTTCTAGGTTATTGTTAGCAATGTTTTTCAACAGTATTAAAAGGTCTCTATACAGATTCAAGAAAATCTTCTTTTAAGGCTTTCCTTAGATGATAAGAACAGTAGCGACTTCCTTTGAAATTCCATACCTAAGATTTGAAACTCTTCCAAGTGGCAGAAACATCAACGGTTCTGTCACCTTTTCTCACAGCGAGAAGCCTCTTTTAAAGCTTATTCCGTTCGTTAATAAAAGAAATAATCTTGAATTCTGTAGAGCTTAAAATAGGCTTGTTTACAGTAACATCTTTCTATTACTTATTTTATCATTTTGATTACTGTTTGAGGACAAAAATAACAATTATTTTAAAATATTTCGTTTCGATACAAAAAATCCCCTAGTTGGACTAGGAGATTTTTTACAAAAGGCGGTAGACGGATTTGAACCGACGATCAAGCTTTTGCAGAGCCGTGCCTTACCACTTGGCTATACCGCCATAACATTCCTTATTTTACCTTAAAAAATCAGTCAGGTCAAGTTTTTTCCTATCACTACCGTCTTAATTGCTGATAGGGTAAATGCGGTTATAATTATACAGGTAAAAAACCAGATAAAATCTAAAATAAGCATTTTTAATTTTTATAATGTGCTATAATATTAGAAGTTAATTCTTGAACAAGATGCGGATAAGGAAATCGATTGAAAGGTTGGCAATCATCTGCATAAAAAATATAAAGTTATGAAGAGAATGTTACAGCGATCTAATGGAGAAAAATGATAAAAGATTTTCGGTTACGTTTTTTAGATAATTTAAAAAGCAATAAAGAAATTAAAAATTCAAGTAACGATTCCAATGACGATTCTTTAATGCTTAGCAGTTATTTATCATATAGTATTGTTTTTTTAATCTATGCCATAATAATAACTTATATATCATATATTCCTATAAACCGCGGTAGCTGGATGTATGATTATTCGTTTCATATGTCTAGAATAGTCGGCTTAGCTCAATCTCTAAAAAATGGAGACTGGCTCCCTAATTTAAATTATGTAATAGCTAATAACTCTGGCTATGCTGTAACCATGTTTTATGGGAATTGGCAGCTTTATATTCCGGCCCTTGTATTTTTAGCAACAAAAACGGCCACGTTTGCATACTCAGTGTATGCTTTTCTGCTCATCTACAGTTCCTCTCTGACAGGTTTTTATTCCTTATATCAGATGAGTAAAAGTAGAAAGCGAGCTTTTATTTTTGCCTTGATACTGCCTATTACCATACCATTTTTTGGATATGGGATGGTGGCTGCTATTCCTTTGATACCATTATTATTTTATAGCCTGTATAAGGTCATATATAGTGAACGCTACAATCCTATGTTGCTAGCGGCAGTTATATCTTTGCTCATTCAAACACATGTGATATCAACAATAGTGCTAGGAATTGCTTCTGCTATATTTGTATTATTAAATAGTAACCAGCTAACACGACAAAAACTTTTTTCATTCTCCTTGTCTTTAGTTATAGGTCTTATTATGACTAGTGGCTATATTTTTCAATATGTAGAGCAAACTCAATCTCAAACTTTTTTTGTATCTTGGATAATAAGAGATTTTCCATTTCCAGCTAAGATTTTAATGCTTCCAAATAGTGTTGGAGATGCTATTATCAACTATCAATTTCCAATTGCCATAGTTATTATCGTTATAGGATTGGTATCTAGTTTTTGGATTAAAAGCGTTTCTCGAAAGCTTATTTTGATGTCACTCTTATTGCTTTTCTCAACCACAACATTAATTCCGTGGAAAATATTAAAGTATAGTTTTTTAGGTGTTTTTCAATATACAAATAGATTGGTGTATTTTCTTCCAATATACGTCTTGATGGCAGCGTGTATTTCTTTTAATAAATACCTTGTTATTTCAATCTGTATCTTTCAATTTGGTTATTATATAGTAACACAGCCTTATAAATATAGTTATGAAGAATATCGAGAAAGTATAGAATATTTAAAAAACACCAATACCTTTGCTGTAAAGGCATTTAAAAATCCGCTTCAGCTATCTTATGATACTAGTGGAGATGAATATCTCAACCTTTCTGTCAATCATGATGATATGCGAAATGGTTTAAGCCTCAATCAGTTTCTTTATAATCAGCAGGAGGTAGCTATTGAGAATGTTCGGCAAAAATATAATGATTTAGAATTTGATGTTTCGCTTAAAAGCAATCAACCTCAGACAATTGTTGTACCGAGAATTTGGTATAAGGGTTATAAAGCGTACTATAGCGACAAAGCTGTCGGAACACAGCCTAAAATAATCTATCAAAAATTATCGAAAGAAGAGCTAGCTCAATATTCTAAGGCCAAAAAACCTAAGGTGACAGAAAAAGCCTTATATAATGGTTTTGCTACGATTTCTGTATCACATTCAGGACATGTTCAAATAGCTTACAAAAAGACATTTGTACAGTGTATTGGATACACTATAGAAATTCTAGCTTGGCTTCCTAGGAAGGTTCGACAGCAATTATGGATGGTTTTATCTAAAATAGGAGAAACTATCATCCTATGTTCGAAGAAAATCAGACAGTATGTTGATGAAAATCTAAAGCAAAAAATAAGCTAATAAAAAAGTATTTAATCTGTATGCAGTAATAACAAACGGACTTGTCAAAATTCAATTTTTTTGTTATGCTAATAGAGCTGTGTAAGCAGCAAATACTCATCTTAGATGAATTGTGATCTCGTTGCCTTTTGGATTAGATTGCAAGTTGAAGTCTGAGAGAGGCAAAAAACATAAAAGGAGAAATACTCATGGCAGTTATTTCAATGAAACAACTCCTCGAGGCTGGTGTGCACTTTGGTCACCAAACGCGTCGTTGGAATCCTAAGATGGCTAAGTACATCTTCACAGAACGTAATGGAATTCACGTTATTGACCTTCAACAAACTGTAAAATTAGCTGATCAAGCTTACGACTTCGTTCGTGATGCTGCAGCAAATGATGCTGTTATCTTGTTTGTCGGTACGAAAAAACAAGCTTCTGAAGCGATTAAAGAAGAGGCAGAACGTGCTGGTCAATACTATATCAACCACCGCTGGTTGGGTGGGACTTTGACAAACTGGGATACAATTCAAAAACGTATCGCACGTTTGAAAGAAATCAAACAAATGGAAGTTGATGGTATTTTTGATGTTCTTCCTAAAAAAGAAGTTGCTCTTCTTAATAAGCAACGTGCGCGTCTTGAAAAATTCTTGGGTGGTATCGAAGATATGCCTCGTATTCCAGATATTATCTACATCGTTGATCCGCACAAAGAACAAATTGCAGTTAAAGAAGCTAAGAAACTTGGTATTCCAGTTGTCGCTATGGTTGATACTAATGCTGATCCAGACGATATTGATGTTATTATCCCAGCAAATGACGATGCGATCCGCGCCGTTAAATTGATTACCAGCAAATTAGCTGATGCTGTGATTGAAGGTCGTCAAGGTGAAGACAGTGTTGAAGCTGTTGAAGCAGAACTTGCAGCTGGAGAAACACAAGCAGATTCAATTGAAGAAATTGTTGAAGTTGTTGAAGGCGCAAACGAAAATTAATGATTGAAAAAATCCTAAGGGGCAGGGCCAAGCCCTCCCTTTTTATTAAAATTTGGAGGAATTATCATGGCAAATATTACTGCAGCTCTTGTTAAGGAATTGCGTGAAAAAACTGGTGCTGGTGTCATGGACGCCAAAAAAGCCTTGGTTGAAGTTGAAGGCGATATGGAAAAAGCAGTTGAACTTCTTCGCGAAAAAGGTATGGCCAAAGCAGCTAAAAAAGCTGACCGTGTTGCCGCTGAAGGTTTAACAGGTGTTTATGTTGATGGCAATGTTGCCGCTATTGTGGAAGTTAATGCCGAAACCGATTTTGTTGCTAAAAATGCTCAATTTGTTGACTTAGTCAATGAAACAGCTAAAGTTATCGCTGAAGGTAAACCTGCTAACAATGAAGAAGCCCTTGCTTTAAAAACAGCAGCTGGAGATACTTTAGAGGCTGCTTATGTCAATGCAACAGCAACCATTGGAGAAAAAATTTCTTTCCGCCGTTTTGCTCTTGTTGAAAAAGCTGATAAACAAGTTTTCGGTGCCTACCAGCATAATGGTGGTAAGATTGGCGTTGTCACGGTCCTTGAAGGTGAAAATACGGATGAAGCTCTTGCCAAACAACTTGCCATGCATGTTGCTGCAATGAACCCAAGTGTTCTTTCATACAAAGAATTGAGCGAAGAATTTATTCATGATGAATTGGCTCAAATGAACCATAAAATTGAACAAGATAATGAAAGCCGTGCTATGGTTGATAAACCAGCTCTTCCGCTTCTTAAATACGGTTCAAAAGGTCAATTAACTGATGAAGTCGTTGCTCAAGCTGAAGAAGATATCAAGGCAGAGCTTAAAGCTGAAGGCAAACCTGAAAAAATTTGGGATAAAATCATTCCTGGTAAAATGGCTCGCTTCTTCTTGGACAATACGAAGGTTGACCAACAATATACTTTGTTATCACAAGTTTACATTATGGATGACAGTAAGACTGTTGAAGCTTATATGGAATCCGTAAATGGGAAAGTGATTAGCTTTGTTCGTTTTGAGGTCGGCGAAGGTATTGAAAAAGCAGCTAACGATTTTGAAAATGAAGTTGCTGCAACCATGGCAGCTGCTCTTAATAAATAAAATAAAAAGCGACTTTTTGAACAGTACTCCAGAGTTAGAATGTTGTCTCTAACATTAGAGTGCTGTTACTGAAAGTCGTTTTTATTGTACTGTTTTAAACTTTTAAAGATTTAGGTTCTTTATACTTTGTTGTAAAGTACATGGCAGACTTTTTATCCAAAATATGAATCAGTAAACGACATATTTTTAAAACTAGATTTCCTTTGGCTTTCCAAAAAAACAAATTTTCGATATAATAAGGTCAGTTATAGTCAAAGTGACTGGGAAGGAGTTGGAAGCATGACGTCAAAAAATACTTCAGACAGTATTGAAGAATATATTAAAAAAATCTTAGCACAGTCGGGCTTCGCGGAAATCAAAAGAAGTGTTCTGGCAGATAATTTTAGTGTTGTTCCCAGTCAGATTAATTATGTCATTAAGACGCGTTTCACAGAGAGCCGTGGTTATGCCGTTGAGAGCAAACGTGGTGGTGGCGGTTATATTAGGATTGCTAAAATCCGTTTTTCAGACCAACATCAGATGCTCAATGATTTAGAAGCGACTATTGGTGAACAAATTAGCGAGCAAGTTTTTACAGATATTATTCAACTTCTCTTTGATGAGAAAATTATTAGCGAGCGTGAAGGGAATATTATTTTGGCGAGTTCAGGAGATGATGTTCTTGGAGAAGAGAGCTCTCGAATTCGTGCCCGTATGCTTCGCAAAATATTACAACGTTTAGATAGAAAAGGATACCATCTATGACCGATTACTCATTAAAAATGCAGGAAGTCTTTCGATTGGCGCAGTTTGAAGCAGCTCGTTTTGAAAGTTCCTATTTAGAAAGCTGGCATGTCCTTCTTGCAATGGTAGAGATTGATTCCTCAGTGGCTGGTTTAAGTTTTGCGGAGTTTGAAGCAGATGTCCGTTTTGAGGATTATCAGGCTGCTGCTATTTTGGCGATTGGTAAAAAGCCTAAGTCCTCGAGTAATGATATTATGCTTTTAGAGCAATCACGTGCTTTAAAACGAACCCTAGCAGAGGCCGCTGCTATTAGTCAGGTGACACACGCTAAAGAAGTCGGCACAGAACATGTTCTCTTTGCTATGTTACTGAATCCTAATCTTTTGGCGACTCGCATTTTAGAATTAGTTGGTTTTCACGCCAAAGATGATGGAGAGTCCATCCGTCTTTTGGATCTGCGAGAAGTGATTGAACGTTATGCTGGCTTTTCCAAAGAGGACATTAAGGCCATCTTTGAAATGCGTAAACCTAAAAAGGTCAAAAATAGCAGTAGCTTTTCTGATTTAATGAAGCCACCTAGCGTTACAGGTGAACTAGCTGATTTTACACGGGATTTGACGGAGTTGGCAAGACAAGGTCGTTTAGAACCTGTTATTGGCCGTGAACAAGAAATTTCACGGATGGTTCAAATTTTAAGCCGTAAGACAAAAAATAACCCTGTTTTAGTTGGCGATGCTGGTGTTGGGAAGACGGCTTTAGCTTATGGCCTTGCTCAACGTATTGTGGATAGTGCCGTTCCTTTTGAATTGGCAGATATGAAAGTACTAGAGCTCGATATGATGAGTGTTGTTGCAGGAACTCGTTTTCGTGGCGATTTTGAGGAACGAATGAATCAAATTATTGCGGACATTGAAGCTGATGGTCACATTGTCCTCTTCATTGATGAGCTGCATACCATTATGGGTTCAGGAAGTGGTATTGATAGTACGCTGGATGCTGCTAATATTCTTAAACCAGCTTTAGCGCGCGGCAGTCTTAGAACGATTGGAGCGACTACTCAAGAGGAGTATCAAAAGCATATTGAAAAAGATGCTGCTCTTTCTCGCCGTTTTGCTAAGGTAACTATTGAAGAACCAAGTGAAGAAGAAGCTTATCAGATCTTGCTTGGTTTAAAGAAAAGTTATGAAACTTATCATCATGTTATTATTTCTGATGCAGCCGTAATGGCGGCAGTCAAAGGAGCACATCGTTATTTAAATGGTAAAAATTTACCTGATTCGACTATCGATCTTTTAGATGAAGCTAGTGCAACTGTTCAAGGCTTAGTGAAAAAAAAGGCACCAGCTTATTTGACAGATTTAGATCATGCTCTTATCACTAACGATTACCAATTAGCTAAGCGTTTGCTGAAAAAGGAGAAGAAACCTCTGCTTAAAAAACGAGCTGAAGTCAAGGAAGAAGATATCCTAGCTACTCTCAGCAAACTTTCGGGCATCCCTGTCAAAAAATTAACACAGGCTGACAGTAAAAAGTACCTTAATCTCGAAAGGGAATTACATAAGCGTGTAATTGGTCAAGACGATGCGGTGTCCAGTATCAGCCGTGCTATTCGCCGCAATCAATCCGGAATTCGGGTTGGCAAACGTCCCATTGGTTCTTTCATGTTTTTGGGGCCGACAGGTGTTGGTAAAACAGAGCTTGCTAAGGCTTTGGCAGAAGTGCTTTTTGATGATGAGTCAGCTCTTATTCGTTTTGACATGAGCGAATATATGGAAAAATTTGCAGCTTCTCGCCTTAATGGAGCTCCTCCGGGCTATGTGGGGTATGAAGAAGGCGGTGAGTTGACGGAAAAGGTTCGTAACAAACCTTACTCTGTTCTTCTTTTTGATGAGGTGGAAAAAGCTCATCCAGATATTTTCAATATCTTACTTCAAGTACTTGATGATGGTGTTTTGACAGATAGCCGTGGTCGCAAAGTTGATTTTTCAAATACGATTATTATCATGACCTCTAATTTGGGTGCGACTGCGCTTCGTGATGATAAAACCGTTGGTTTTGGAGCTAAAAGCTTTTCCCAGGATTATAAGGCCATGGAAAGTCGTATTTTAGAGGAATTAAAAAAGGTTTACCGACCTGAATTTATTAATCGTATTGATGAAAAAGTTGTCTTTCATAACCTTGGTCAAGAAGACATACGCCATGTTGTTAAAATTATGGTTGCTCCATTGATTGCCCATTTGGCTGATCAGGGGATTACACTTAAGTTTCAGCCTTCAGCTTTGAAACATTTAGCTCTGGCAGGTTATGATGCTGAAATGGGGGCACGTCCTTTGCGTCGGACACTTCAGACAGAAGTGGAAGATAAGTTAGCAGAGCTTATTCTTTCGGGGAAACTAGCCAGTGGACAGACTCTGAAAATAGGTATTCAAAAAGAAAAATTAAAATTTGATATTGTATAATTATCTAGCCTATTTTTCATAAATTTGTTAGCTCGCTTTACCCTACTTCAGTATTTCCAATATTAAAAGATTATAAAAAAGTATCTCTTGTTTTTTGGTTCAAGAGATATTTTTAATTTCAGTTTAATCTAATATGTGAATTTGTTTTTATGTCATGAAAATGAGATGAAATTTATGAAAAAACGATTTTTTCATAAATAAAGTTTCTAAAAATTAACATAAATGATATCGTGTTTGTTATAAATTAGGATTATAATGTAACAATAATAAAAAAGGAGGTTTACTAATGGAAATTAAAGTTAGAAAAAAGATGTATAAGAAAGGGAAATTTTGGGTGGTAGCCACCATCACGACTGCTATGCTGACTGGAATTGGGCTCTCTTCTGTTCAGGCAGATGAAGCCAATTCAACTCAAGTTTCTTCAGAATTGGCTGAAAGAAGTCAGGTTCAAGAAAATACAACTGCTTCATCATCAGCAGCAGAAAATCAGGATAAGACTGAAGTTAAAGAAACACCATCAACAAATCCCGCAGCTGCTACTGTTGAAAACACTGATCAAACAACTAAGGTGATAACAGATAATGCTGCTGTTGAATCAAAAGCAAGTAAAACTAAGGATCAAGCAGCTACCGTAACTAAAACATCAGCTAGTACACCGGAAGTGGGTCAAACAAATGAAAAGGCTAAGGCAACTAAAGAAGCTGACATAACTACGCCAAAGAATACAATAGATGAATATGGTCTAACAGAACAGGCTCGTAAGATTGCGACTGAAGCTGGTATTAATTTAAGCAGTTTGACACAAAAGCAAGTTGAAGCATTAAATAAAGTTAAATTAACGAGTGATGCTCAAACGGGTCATCAAATGACCTATCAAGAATTTGACAAGATTGCTCAAACGTTGATAGCTCAAGATGAACGCTATGCTATCCCTTATTTTAATGCAAAAGCAATCAAAAATATGAAGGCGGCTACAACGCGTGATGCCCAAACGGGTCAAATAGCTGATTTGGATGTTTGGGATTCTTGGCCAGTTCAGGATGCTAAGACTGGTGAAGTTATTAATTGGAATGGTTATCAGCTTGTTGTTGCTATGATGGGCATTCCAAATACTAATGATAATCATATTTATCTTCTTTATAATAAATATGGAGATAATAATTTTGATCATTGGAAAAATGCAGGTTCTATCTTTGGTTATAATGAAACACCCCTAACTCAAGAATGGTCAGGTTCAGCTACCGTAAATGAAGATGGAAGTTTGCAGTTATTCTACACCAAGGTTGATACTAGTGACAAAAACAGTAATAATCAACGTTTAGCAACAGCGACTGTAAATCTTGGCTTTGATGACCAAGATGTTAGAATTCTTTCTGTTAAAAATGATAAAGTTTTAACGCCTGAAGGCGGTGATGGCTATCATTATCAAAGTTATCAACAATGGCGTTCAACCTTTACAGGTGCTGATAATATTGCTATGCGTGATCCACATGTCATTGAAGATGAGAAGGGAGATCGCTATCTTGTCTTTGAGGCTAGTACAGGTACAGAGAATTATCAAGGTGAAGATCAGATTTACAACTTTACTAACTATGGCGGCAGCTCTGCTTATAATGTTAAAAGTCTTTTTAGACTTTTAGATGATCAAGATATGTATAACCGTGCAAGCTGGGCCAATGCAGCTATTGGTATTTTAAAACTTAAGGGCGATAAAAAGACACCTGAGGTAGATCAGTTTTACACGCCTTTACTAAGTTCAACAATGGTTTCGGATGAACTCGAGCGCCCCAATGTGGTTAAATTAGGAGATAAGTACTATCTTTTTACAGCTTCACGTCTTAATCACGGAAGTAACAACGATGCTTGGAATAAAGCAAATGAAGTTGTTGGTGATAATGTCGTTATGCTAGGTTATGTTTCTGATCAATTGACTAACGGCTACAAACCCTTAAATAATAGTGGTGTGGTTTTAACAGCTTCAGTTCCGGCAGATTGGCGAACGGCGACTTACTCTTATTATGCTGTTCCAGTAGCTGGATCATCTGATACCCTGTTAATGACGGCTTATATGACCAATCGTAATGAAGTCGCAGGTAAAGGTAAGAATTCAACCTGGGCACCTAGTTTTCTGATTCAGGTTTTACCAGATGGGACTACAAAAGTCTTAGCAGAAATGACACAACAGGGTGATTGGATTTGGGATGAATCAAGTCGCACGACAGACACTGTTGGCACGCTGGATACAGCCTATCTTCCAGGTGAAAATGATGGTTATATTGATTGGAATGTTATTGGTGGCTACGGTTTGAAGCCACATACACCGGGACAATATCAACCAACTGTTCCATCAACACCAATTCATACAGATGACATTATTTCTTTTGAAGTCTCTTTTGATGGTCATCTCGTTATTAAACCTGTCAAAGTAAATAATGACTCCGCTGGTCGAATTGACCAATCAAGGAATTCAGGTGGGTCTCTTAATGTTGCCTTTAATGTCTCTGCGGGCGGAAATATTTCTGTCAAACCTTCTCAAAAATCGATTAATAACACAAAAGAAACAAAGAAAGCTCATCATGTTTCAACAGAAAAGAAACAGAAAAAAGGAAATTCTTTCTTTGCAGCTTTATTAGCTCTTTTCAGTGCTTTCTGTGTAAGCATTGGTTTTAAATAAAGCATTTCTTTATATATACAAAACAAAAGACTTTATAATATCTGAAGTGGGTGAACTCCTTCTGATGATTTATAGAGTCTTTTTGATTGCATGAAAAAAACCTCATAGTTTAGATCTTTTGTCTAACTTGTGAGGTGTAACTCAGTAAATTCTTTTGTACTTTTTATTATTCAAGTTTACGCAGAGTCATTAGCCTTCAAGGGGGATAAAATTTCCTACAATTAATCCAATGATTCGAGGATTTTCATCATAAGGAGCAAATTTATCAGCGTATTTCTTGTTGAGAGAAACAAGACGAAGGCCCGTTTCTTCACGGTAGACCTTTTTTATATAGGTTTGTCCATCCCAATCAATCGCATAAATGGCGCCATCATAATCAAATCCTGTTTGTTTAATAAGGGCAACTTCACCATTGAGAAAAATAGGTTCCATTGAATCTCCAAAGATCCAAGACGCAAAATCGTGATCAATTTCTTCATCATAAAAAACGGTATCAAAATTGCCATCACCAAAATAGGAATAGCCTGTGCCTGCTGATAATTTTTCGTAAACTCTGTAGGGATAACGTTTATTTTTCATTAGATTCCTTTCCTTATCTTGTTGTTCTAGTAAATACTGTGAGTATTTTAAGGTTTTAGTTTTATTGCTTTCATTCAAACGGGTATAAATTTCGACAATATCGTGCTGTGATAAAAAGTAAGCAGAATCAACCTTTAATAGGTGAGCCAATTTATCTAAGTTTTTTTGATTTGGCTTTGTTTTGCCAATTTCCCAATTAAAATAAGAAGGTCGGCTAATTCCTAATTTATCAGCTGTTTGTGCTTGCGAAAGACCAAGTTTTTTTCGTCTTTCTTTTAATTTTTGACTTGAAAACATATACTCCTCATAATTAGTTTATAAACTAATTATGAGTTTATCATTTTTAACTAGTAAAAGCAAGTAAGAATGACTTTTATTTATATCATTGTTTTTGTCTGATTAACACTTTAAATTGAAATTCAGAGTTTTTTATAAAAAACGTCGAAATGGCCTTGCAATAAAAAGGTTTATTTGTTATACTGATTTGGTGCTGTAAAAATCAGCCTTTAGCTTTGATACAAGAGGTTGCGATACGCTCGGTTGCATTGCCACGCAAAAGCCTGTCGGTTTTCTTGTGGAGCTAGCCTATTATTTTAAATAGACGAGAGGAGAAAAGATGGCAAACAAAAAAATCCGTATCCGTTTGAAAGCTTACGAACACCGTACACTTGACACAGCGGCAGAAAAAATCGTAGAAACAGCGACTCGTACAGGTGCAAGCGTTGCTGGTCCTGTACCACTTCCAACTGAACGCAGTCTTTACACAGTTATTCGTGCGACTCATAAATACAAAGATTCTCGCGAACAATTTGAAATGCGTACTCACAAACGTCTGATTGATATTGTGAACCCAACGCAAAAGACAGTTGATGCGCTTATGAAGCTTGATCTTCCAAGTGGTGTAAACGTAGAGATTAAACTTTAATCAAATATTAAGAACCAGTTCAAACGGAATTGAACACGGGTTAAACTCTACGTAAAAAAAGATAAAATCGTCTAGGCTTGTCGAGCCGTCATCGATTTTCCTATTTTCACATTGAGTTTGACGCTCTTAGTATCTTAATTTTGAGCACAAAAAACGCTCGTTAAAAACTTTTTTGAGCATAAAAAACGCTCATAAAAAACTTTTTAAATAATTTAAGTAAAGGAAATATTTTCTCATGACAAAAGGAATCTTAGGGAAAAAAGTGGGAATGACTCAAATCTTCACTGAATCTGGTGAATTTATCCCTGTTACTGTCATCGAAGCAACTCCAAATGTTGTGCTTCAAGTTAAGACTGTTGAAACAGACGGTTACGAAGCAGTTCAAGTTGGTTTTGATGATAAACGTGAAGTATTGAGCAACAAACCTGCCAAAGGCCATGTGGCAAAAGCCGACACAGCTCCTAAGCGCTTCATTCGTGAATTTAAAAACATTGAAGGCTTAGAAGTTGGACAAGAAATTACAGTCGAACAATTCGAGGCTGGTGATGTTGTTGATGTTACTGGTACAACTAAAGGTAAAGGTTTCCAAGGTGCCATTAAACGCCATGGTCAGTCACGTGGCCCTATGGCTCATGGTTCTCGTTATCACCGCCGTCCAGGTTCAATGGGACCTGTAGCACCTAACCGTGTATTCAAAGGTAAAAACCTTGCTGGACGTATGGGAGGTAACCGCGTAACGATTCAAAACCTTGAAATCGTTCAAGTTGTTCCAGAAAAAAATGTTATCCTTATCAAGGGTAATGTGCCAGGTGCTAAGAAATCTCTTATCATCATCAAATCAGCAGTTAAAGCTGCTAAATAATAAAGAAAGGGGAAATCAGTTAACATGGCAAACGTAAAACTATTTGACCAAACTGGTAAAGAAGCTGGTGAAGTAACACTTAACGACGCTATCTTCGGTATCGAACCAAATGAATCGGTAGTATTTGATGTTATTATTAGCCAACGTGCTAATCTTCGCCAAGGTACTCACGCGGTTAAAAATCGTTCAGCAGTATCAGGTGGTGGACGTAAACCATGGCGTCAAAAAGGAACTGGACGTGCACGTCAAGGTTCTATCCGTGCACCGCAATGGCGTGGTGGTGGTGTTGTTTTTGGACCAACTCCACGTTCATATGGCTATAAACTTCCACAAAAAGTTCGCCGTCTCGCCTTAAAGTCAGTTTATTCAGCAAAAGTTGCTGATGAAAAATTTGTAGCTGTAGATGCTCTTTCTTTTGAAGCTCCAAAGACCAAAGAATTTGCTACAGTACTTGCTGCACTTAATGTTGATTCAAAAGTACTTGTTATTCTTGAAGAAGGTAATCAAGCTGCTAAGTTGTCAGCTCGTAATCTTCCAAATGTCAAGGTTGCTACCGCAGCAACTGCAAGTGTTCTTGATATCGTAAACAGCGACAAACTTCTTGTTACTAAAGAAGCAATCTCTAATATCGAGGAGGTTCTTGCATAATGAATTTGTACGATGTAATCAAAAAACCTGTTGTTACTGAAAAATCAATGCATGCTCTTGAAGAAGGTAAGTATACATTTGAGGTTGACACTCGCGCTCATAAACTTTTAATTAAACAAGCTGTTGAAGCGGCCTTTGATGGTGTCAAAGTAGCAAGTGTCCGTACAGTAAACGTAAAACCAAAGCAAAAGCGCGTTGGCCGTTATACAGGTTTTACAAGCAAAACGAAAAAAGCTATCATCACTCTTACAGCTGATTCTAAAACAATTGACTTGTTTGCAGCTGCTGAGGCAGAATAATCTAAGGAGGAAATAACGTGGGTATTAAAGTTTACAAACCAACGACAAATGGCCGTCGTAATATGACTTCTTTGGATTTCGCTGAAATTACTACAAGCACACCTGAGAAATCATTACTTGTTTCATTAAAAAACAAGGCTGGCCGTAACAATAACGGTCGCATTACTGTTCGTCATCAAGGCGGCGGACATAAACGCCATTACCGTCTAATTGATTTCAAACGTAATAAAGATGGCGTTGAGGCGGTTGTTAAGACTATTGAATACGATCCAAATCGTTCGGCTAACATTGCGCTTATTCACTATACGGATGGTGTAAAATCCTATATTGTTGCTCCGAAAGGTCTTGAAGTAGGCCAACGTATCATTTCAGGCTCCGAAGCTGATATCAAAGTGGGGAACGCTCTTCCGCTTGCTAATATTCCAGTTGGTACATTCATTCATAACATTGAATTGAAACCGGGTAAGGGTGCTGAACTTATTCGGGCAGCTGGAGCTTCTGCTCAAGTGCTTGGACAAGAAGGCAAGTATATTCTTGTTCGTTTGCAATCAGGTGAAGTTCGTATGGTTCTTGGTACTTGTCGTGCTACAGTTGGTGTTGTTGGAAATGAACAACATGGACTCGTTAATCTTGGGAAAGCAGGACGCAGCCGTTGGAAGGGTATTCGCCCAACAGTCCGTGGTTCTGTAATGAACCCTAACGATCACCCACACGGTGGGGGTGAAGGTAAGGCACCGGTTGGACGTAAAGCGCCATCTACTCCTTGGGGCAAACCTGCGCTTGGCCTTAAAACACGTAACAAGAAAGCTAAATCTAACAAACTTATTATTCGTCGTCGTAACGAAAAATAGATTAATCACTAAAAAAACTTAAACATCCGCCAGCTCGGTAATCTGTATTTTTAATACAGATAGGCCGCTGTGGTACTATATTTAAAGGAGAAAATTACAAAATGGGACGTAGTCTTAAAAAAGGCCCTTTCGTTGATGAGCATTTGATGAAAAAAATCGAGGCTCAGGCTAATGACGAAAAGAAAAAAGTAATTAAAACTTGGTCACGTCGTTCAACGATTTTTCCAAGTTTCATTGGATACACAATCGCAGTTTATGACGGACGTAAACATGTTCCTGTTTACATTCAAGAGGACATGGTAGGTCACAAGCTTGGTGAGTTTGCACCGACTCGTACTTACAAAGGTCATGCAACTGATGATAAGAAAACACGTCGTTAATTAGGAGGAGGACACAATGGCAGAAATTACTTCAGCTAAAGCAATGGCTCGTACAG